>Ga0157358_1001206_pt1 | contig 11228 bp, 6 predicted proteins | sample AttcapACBM2_FD_111484 | JGI IMG/M metagenome (GOLD analysis project Ga0157358, IMG submission 111484) | Fungus gardens microbial communities from leaf cutter ant in Botucatu, State of São Paulo, Brazil - Atta capiguara ACBM2 | ecosystem: Host-associated > Fungi > Mycelium > Unclassified ...
CTCATGTCATACACATGGTCATTTAGGGTAGGGTGCACAGTAGTGAGCACAGACCATAAGTAGTAGTATATAAGGTAGACTACTTTGTACTAGGAACTCTATCGAGTTCTCTTGTGTTACTCAATACAAGAGTTGTTCTTTTGCTTAACCCTTTGAGCTTAAGACCATAACATAGTATTGTTGGACTAGTTTATCTTTACTTAATATACTCTGGAACTTTTATAAGCTTCTTAGGCTCTTTGGTACCTTTGTAGATAATAAGTGGGAAAGACTATAAGCCTTCTATTTGTTTAACCACTTGATAATATCTTCTCTAAAATGAATCTTTATTATAGAAAGATAGTATTATATACTAAGTTCACCTGTTCTGAAGACTATTTTCTGTGGTAGTAATATCTTATATGATTCTAGTAAAAGTCTATCTTCTATGGTGGCCATTCTTTCTACAAAATGTTTCCACAGTAGTGATGTAATCATTTTAGAACCCCTCAAGTAATTAGTCTTCCATAGTAGAGATACTTCTATCAAACTTAGCCCTCTATAGTAGAGTTCTCCTATTGATCTCTTTCAGTGATGATATACTGAAACCTCTATATAGGACTGTACACTGAAACCCCTGAGTATCTCCTATTAAATCTCTTTATATATAAGACTAGTAGTTACACTGTAATTTGTTAGTCTGATAATACTGTTAAGTACAGTTTATACTGGAAAGCAAAAGCTTATAGGATTGTTTCAGAGATATATAAAGTATGAAAACTCTATACAATGAGCTTTGTGATATAGACTTCCCAGAACAATCTTATATTTAGCTTATATACTGTACCATCTGTTTACTACATAGTTGCAACTTGAGAAGATAGAATGCTAATGTGATGTATTGCCATTGAACACCAGGATGAAGTTCACTTGGATATTTGATTATCAGACTAGTGAATTACAATGTAACTACTAGTCTTATATATAAAGAGATTTAATAACAACCAGAGATATAGAGTAATAATAATGGCAGTATTGATAATAGTTAGAGTTAGGTTGAAAAAGTAGTAGGGCAGGTATAACATATTAGGACAACTGAACAAAGTCTGTGAAGATACATGGAGTTTGTCATCCCCTCATATCTATCTTGGTTATGCTAGAGTGCAACAAGAATTATACAATACTAGCCCTTAACTATATGCTAAAGAATTCAAATCTCTAAAAGAGTATTATTAAGAAGAATATTAAAAATGATATATGAATAAAATCCACTCATAAATGTGTTTCTTTGCTAATTGTCAGAGATATGAAGCTTGGACTCAAGTTTTTTCATTTAAGTTTTCTTTTTATTTTGATTTATTTTTTGTTTCTTTTCTTTTCTGAACTTAGGGTTAGGGTTCAAAGTGACATCATGATCACACTGTCATACATTGATCACAGTAATAGTCACATGATCACATGACATGCAGTAAAACATGGTAGAACATTCAAGAACAATGATGTTATACAACATGTATTACACATATTGACTTTATGACTAACACATAGTCTTTAGGGCAGACTAGAGATAGCTGAGCACAGACAGAGACTAACAATAGTTAGTATATGAAGGTAAATACATTGTACTTGGAACTTTATTGAGTTTTCTTATGTAAACCTTATATAAGGTTTCTTTTCTTGACCCACCCTAAAATTTTGAGATCGTAACACTAATATACTTCTAAACAGTAAACCTTTTACTATATAACAGACTATTTTGGAAAATCTAGTGAATATATTGTAAAGCTTCTTAAGAGCTTCCAATAATACTATCTATTCCAAGTAATGTACTCTAAATATATTCTTTAAGTTAAACATTACAACTGATAATATCAACTGATACTCAATTTTCCAGTCTTTTCCAGGCTGCTAGAGCTCTCCAAAACTTATCTGAAAGTGATGGGAGATACTAACAATGCTCACTTGATAAAATGGGGATTAAACTGCTTATAAGTGAGAGAATTTGGATGGAAGTTCTCTTTCTTTTGTTTCTTTCCACTTATAGCTTATATATTAGTCTAATAATACAAAGAATAGAAAAGGAAAATAGAGACCAAAAACATAAGGAAGACTTCTAAGATTTTGAAAGCACATAGTTCTCTCTCTATTTGCAATCTAAAATCAGCCCAATGTTCTTTTCCTGCTTACAAGTGCCAATTCTTTCTTTTTCCAGTATTTCTACTGAGTCACTTCCTAGCATATTCTTTATATTTCTTTAGAGAATAATATTATTGTATGTTTCTGTAATTACCAAGTGGCCTCTATGTATATACAAGCTGAAGTAGCAGATAACTAGGCATTTCACAATACTCTACCAAGTTTGTTCTCATAAACTGCAAGTTAAAAGTCTAGTTTGTTTAATGGCTACCATAATGTCTCTCAAGTAGATACTGACTTGAGAAAGCCTGAGATATTATCTAGGAGTATATATTCTTCTCAATAATGCTTTCAAAGACATCTTAAATACTTAATAATCTTATGAGAGTATGTTCTTTTGTGAAAAAGCATTTTTCAGCATAACACTAAGGATTAGAAGAGATAGGTAACTACTCTGGATACACTAAAGTTCTTGGAAATGGAGTCCAGAGTTTCATGAAAATCATGAGAACTATGTGATCAGGAATAGAGTAATCAAACATGAATTGGAACCAGATGGATTTTTACTAGAAGAAAATGAGTAGACTAGAAAGAAAGATATGATACTTAGTATCTAAGACACATAGTAGATCTTTGAAAAATGGATGAGTGAATATATGTTATCCTGAATGTATAGAATGTAAATGTTAAATGATCTTCGGGTTCAGCTTATATATTGTACTGTCAAGCACAGTTCTCACTTTAAGCAGATATCTATAGTTAGTTATATAGAAGAAATTTGAATCAAATATGAAAACTTATCCAGGAATAAATGTAATTATCCATAAGAGTAGATGAAGTACCTGGATTACAGATCAAGCTAAAATGCTTATCTGTATACTTGTGACTGAACTACAGATAACAAATTTAGCCTCAACTTATATGTTGTACTACTACCTGTTATGTAGTCATAATTTTAGAAAAAGAAACAAGAGTATCAAGAGAGCTTAGGAAGAGAAGTAAGTTGCTGAAGTTTGTTGTCTTGATTGATTTCCAGACTGGAGAACTACAAAGTATTTACTTGGTTTTAGGTACTAATTTCTGTAGTTAGAACTGTGGCTAAAGAAATGATAGTATAGAAAATGACTAAGAAAATATTAAAGAGATAGTTTCTAAAAGATAGGGTGATTTGGAGTCTATATGACAAGTTACTAAGAGATATCATGTGAATGACTGATTCATACACAAGAGAGAGTAGATATAGAAGTATACCTAGCACATATTAGAGTCTTATTTGGAGTCAGAAAGCAGAAGTCTCAGAAGTCTCAGAAGTCAGTCTATGACAACTTTGCAGACTTTGTTTAGTTGTTTTAAATTTTTGTCACATTATATTCTAATCACATTTATCCCAACCCACAGATAATCTCTTTTTCCTTAACTGCACTTCCCAATCTCATTTAGTATAGATCACATATCTTTATTCCACCTCAGATATTCTTGCTGGTCTTGGTTAACTCCATAGACTTCTATTCCTCTAGAATTCAAGAATCACTAGAAATTAGAGTAACTCACTTAATGGCCTCTGTTCCAGATATACTACTTAGTATATAATCTGGTAGTTTATACTATATTAGTTATTCTGAAAATTGACTAAAACTAACATCCATCTCCAATATTGATGATAACACATCTTGCTACCCTCTAGTGATTTTCTATCTGTTAAGTCTCCAAGCTCCATTCCAAAATATATGACTAATATAGCTAGTAGAGACACAGCATACAAACTGAAGACAAAGATCATCCCAATCTATCTTCCACATTCTCAGATCATGTATAAATTACTTATCTGGACTTCTGAGATGTCCCACCAGATTTTGGATAATAAGATGTAAACTGCATCTAACAATTTTGAAATATTATAAAATAATAGATCTCTTTATACTTGTAACTTGAGATATTATATTTGTAATATTTCTATCAATATAAAACTTTATGTCATGCTGTCATATACCAAGTCCTACCCCAAGACAACTTATCTTTTGTAACAGTGTTATTATTTTATAAGATCTCATTTACAACCTCTTGTTACGACCTTAGCTTGGAGCTCAAGTTACACTTAGACAAAGACTTGTGAGTAAGAAAGAGGAAATGGCAATTGGTAAAGCATAAAGAATACAGAGGTATCTCTACACTATATATATGAAGTGTCTATGAGGAAACTATTCAATATACATGAGGAAACTGAGTCATACAACATAAGGATAAAATAAAAATAAGATACCTACTACATAAGATGCTGACTGAGACTATTGTGGTGCAGCCAATCATGTTATCATCACCCTTGATCCTAGTCTTCATTGCATTCAGGAGACATCAATTGTAACATCTGTTTTCTATAGCAGTGTTATTCTATTACAAAATTTCCACTCATAACCCATCTTCTATAATAGTGTTATTCTCTGTTCCAACTCCATGAGTACTCAGTCCTTTATAACAGTGTTCTTTTATTCCAAACTTCTATTAGTATCTCACTACTGAAACATCTGCTTGGAGCTATACTATGAGACTATCATATTCTATTCTGGCCACATCTATTCTAATTAATAGATAATGCTTCTCCCTCATATATACTCTCTGACCTCTTCTGGTGTAGATTATTTGTCTCCATTCTATTTCAGATATCCTTACTAGACCCTTGCTAACTCTATGGATTTCCATTCCTGACATTCAAGGATTATTAGAAACCAGAGTAACTCACTTAACAGTCTCCATTCCTAGATAACTATCCTAGGTAGTATACTTAGTATATAAGCCAGTAGTTTACACTGTAATGGTCTTATCCTGAAAATTAACCAAAACTGATACTATCTTCTAGTGTTGGTGATAACATACCTTACTATCTTCTGGTGGCCTTATCATTCTAGTTCTCTAAGTACTTTTTTAAAATATACAATTATCATAACTCAGAGACACAGAACATAAGCTAAAGTCAAAGATTATTCTGACTTCTGCTTCTACATTCTTGGATAATGCTTAACTAACTATTTGGACTTTTGAGACACTCTCATTAAATCTCAGATAACAAGATGTAAACTGCATCTAGTAAGATATCTAAGTTTTTTTTAATAATACTTGTATTTAAGAATTGGTAGATATATTGTAATATTTAGTCTGATAATTGATAATGACAAATATCATTAACACTAAACTCTGATGTTTATGGTAGCACATTTCTTATCAGAACTCACCTCCTTGAACTCTGTTTATTCTTCTCATATTACAACCTCAGAGTAGACAGATAGCTCAGCATATAAGCTAAAGCTAAGGTTATTTGCAAAGTCTATGACTCCACACTCTTTGTATAAGTTTCCATACTTGGTACACAACCCTAATACAATTCTACAGACTTTAACCTCCAAGTGTAAACTGTTAGAGTAACTGAGCAAGATTTACAGAATTATACAGAGTTTGTAATCTTCAGGGAAATCTAAGTTATATTGTAATGATGAATATTCAAGTACTACCCACTTTCAGGGAAACCTAAGAGAATGAAATAAGATTTTCTGTAGATGGATAATTTCCTAAATACTTCTACTGTTACAATTCAAACTCAAGAGTTAGAGTGAAAAAGAAATCTTGTATAGGGTTTATACAAGAGAACTCAATAGAGTTTTTTTAGTACAAAGTATCTATCTTATATATGCTAGCTAGTTGGTCTGTGTGAGACCTTATCTAATCTACTATAAAGGCCATATGTTGTCCATAAGGTCAACATATAGTAAATATACTGTATGACATTATTATTCTAGAATCTTCTATATTCTTTTGTATGATCATAATCATAACATGTAATGATTTTGTGGCAGTTTGTGACAGTCAGGTGTAATATCATGCTAACCTCTAATCCTAAATTCAAAATAAGAGATAAAATAGAAAATAAAATAAAATAACAAAAGAAATGAAAATAAATAGAGTCTACTATCTTCAGCTCTAACATCTTGTAAGTTTGAGTAGACTTCACTTGACTCAGACACCAAGCAATAAGTGCTTAAGGCTGTAATGCTTAATGTAAGAGTAATAAATATATAGTAATAGAATTAGTTCTTATCTATAATGCTCAATGTAAGAATAAAGGCATTATAGGGGAAAATGCAATTATTTAGATAATTATGTAATATATACTCAGTAATATTATCCAATAATAAAAGAGGAAATATTGTTTGGAAATAAGAGATTATACAAGAAACCAGAGCTAGATATGTTAAGTGGTAATCTTTAGAATTATATATCTACTATTCATTACAATCTAGCAAAATAATGATGTGGATATAGTTAAAAACCTGAGTAGAAATATGATATATAAAACATTACTCAAAGAAATAGAGTACAATCTTGAAAGTTGTTATATTCTATTCTGACCACATCTGATCTAACTCATGGATAACCTCTTCTTTCTTATTCACACTCTTTAACCTCTTCTGCTGTAGATCACATATCTTCGTTCCACTTTGGATACCCTTAATGACTTTTGTTAACTCTATAGATATTTATCCCCTAACATCCAAGAATTACTAAAAATTCCATTTTAGATCATTATATGCAACTAGTGTAACTAGTAGAGATGTAGCATACAAGCTGAAGCCAAAGGTTATTATAACTTATCTTTCACATTCTCAGATAATACACTAATCACTTATTTAGACTTCTGAGATATCCTACTAGATTTTAGATAACAAGGTATAAAATAAAAGTATAGGATATAAGCATAGAGTTTGGGTATTATAGAAGTAAAGCCTATGTTAGAGCAACTAAGCAAAGTCTGTGGGATTTTATAGAGTTTGCAACTCCAGAAAAATCCTAAGTTTTATTGTTAATATTTACTAAGTATATAACTTATCTCTAGAGAATTCTTAAAAGAATAAGATAGAGTTTTCCAGAGGTAACAGCTACTCTAAGTATTCAATATATCTATTCAAATCAAGCAAAACATCAAGCAGAATGTTTAATAACCTAACTGTAGAATGATAGAGTTATATAGTTAGGAAATTTAATATAGTAATCTTAAATATTGCTAGATTGTATAGGCTCATTAGTTAGTGGCTATAGAAAGTGAGTTGATGGTTGAGAGAAAGCATTTAGAGGTCTATAGTATTATTGCAATAGCAAATAAAATCTAATAGTATTGTAGTAGAGTAGCAGTCAAAGACTTAAGAAATAAGAGGTCTGTAAGGTTGACAATAGGCATTGGTAATACTATAGACTCAAATTTTGGCAAGGTAGTTAATTTTATTATAGCCTATATATGTCAAGAATGAAAGAAGTGGACTTAATATTTTTATTTTCTTTTCTTATTTTCTTTTTGATTTATTTTCTTTTATTCTATTTTTAGAGCTGGGGTTAGGGTTAGAGTGACAAGATCATGCTGTCACATAGAAGGTCACATCAGATAACACAGTCACAAGTCATATGACACATAGAAGGATATAGAAGGACATAGAAGGTTCTTGTTATAAGATGGGAGTATGGACAGACTTTGGCTAGGGTTAGGGTTAGCCAGACATAGATAAGATAGTATTTTATTAGTCTACAACAGAAGAGAGATAGAAGATAGGCACGTGATCTGGAAGTCATGTGATAGAGTCTAAAGCGGTCTAGAAGGACTTAGGGTCTAGAAGGATCGAGAGGAGTCTAGATCAGAGTTAGGGTTAGGAGTGACGTCAAGGGACATGAGTTCCTCATGGTATATACATGGTGTGTACATGTACAGTGGAGATTAAGAGTATGATGTCAGGGCATATGTAAGAAGCATGGTAGTCTTAAGGAAAACACATATGGATGAGTAATAGGATATGAGGATGATGCATGGACATAAGGGCAGGTTAATATTGTTGTAGCACAGACCACCTCGTATTTATATAAATAGAGGAGTAATACAGCGAGGGCTCCTTGTCGAGTTCTCTTGTAATTCCTACTACTAGATAGCCAACTAAGAGCTTTGCTGAAGTCAGTATATCACGAGTACTGTTCTGGCGAGTGGTTGCTACAACAGTTCTGGAAGAATGACATTATACAACATGTGATATACATATTGACCTTAAGGCATACACATGGTCATTTAGAGTAGGCTAGAAATAGCTTGCACAGACTACTAGGTATTTGTATATAAGGTAGACAATCCTGTACAGAGTTCTCTATTGAGTTTTCTTGTGTTAACCCAATACAAGGTTCATTCTCTTAAATCAACTCTAAGGTTTTGAGTTTGTAACAATATATCTAGTAATTGTGTTGTAGGTACTGGATAATAGTAAAGACTGAAGTAAAATCTATAAAGTTTGGAAAAGTAATCAAGTGATAAAAAAGTCTATGAAGTATATAGCTGAGGGAACTTGCTTAGCTGTTATCAGTTATAGTAGTTGTTAGGCTAATTTTAGAAGGTAACTAATTATGTCATTATGTTGATATGCTTGTATTTCTATGTACACTAATCTCTATATAATGTATAATATACTCTTAGAAACTGTTTAATGAGCACTTTCTAACATAACTTTGATTGTGGGAATTCATTCAGTTGTTCCTGAGATAATAGCCAACAAAAGTTTTACAGTTACTGATGGCCTGATATCTTAGTTATTTGTTGTTGCTTTTGAACATCCCATATATGTGTAAATAGCCTTTATTTGGGACTTTCCAGTATAACATAGTTTGTGAAAATAAGTCTATTGGTTATGAAGATACAAACTGAATGAAGTTTGTGACAGAATGACTATTCTTTAGGATATAACATAGTATTAGGATTTTTATTTATGTATTTCAGTCTTATTTTTTCTTTTAATTATTTTGATTGATGTTTCTTACTTACTTATTCACTTGTCTATTAAAAAAATCAAATTGTAGTAAAAATATCTTAACTAATAGAAAACAGGAGATAGTGTTTATACTATTATTATTACCTCAACTCAACTTCTTTATACTCTTCTACTGACTCTTCTTTATTTTCTTCTTCTTCTTTGTCTTTACTTTCTTCTCTAGACTCCATTAGTCCTTACTGTACATTGACTATAGCCAAATATTTGCTAATTAGACTATATTCCAATTTTATGCCATAGTCATGAATAGAGAAAGAAACTGTTATAGCTATGAAGGTTTTGGTCATATTGTGAGGAATTACATGAATCAGAGAATAGTAGAACAAGGAAGAAGGCTAGAATATAAAGACAATCAGAATACTAGTAATTTAAATGGGAAGAAGAATCTAATAGTCCTTGATTAGGTTTTAACTACAACAGGTTTGCAATGCTCTCAAAAGTAATGGAAAATATATCCTACTACAACCTAAATAATGGGGATATACTAAGAGAAGTGATAATAAAGAATGGGTTGGAAAGAATTAATATACAAGAGAGAGTGACAGTAAAGACATTGTTAGATAGTGGTATGATAAGATTGGTGATGAGTTCAAAATTTACTAGGAAGTATAGGTTTAAGCTGGAAAAAAATAAAAAGACCCATATACATAAGAAATATGGATAGTTCCTTCAATAATATGTAGCAGTCAGATAACACAGTATATAAGCTGAAGCCAAGGTTAAGTTTGTACATCTCCAAGCTAACTCTATAGACTTTTACCTCTAGTGTGAACTACACCTGACAGTATTATCAGACTAGCCAAGTCTGCTATCACTTCTAAGCAGTTCCATCTGCTAAATCCTCTGTTGCAGCTTTATCTGCAAAACAACTTCTGCACTTCAAGTCCAATAGCTTTTTTTTACCATAACTCTTTGATCCATTCAGAGTATACTCTAGTCCTACCACTTGGGATACCCTTCAACACAATCTCACATTTCAGTAATAATCTTTCTAGAGCATATCTAGCAAACACTCCATGATATTCAAAACATATTCATTAAAGAGGCTGATTATTTCTAAGGTCTCCTACCTATACTATTTTCAATAAGGAGAAACCTATTAAGCATACAACAGAAGTGAATATTTATTACTAAAGGCATAGGAAAAGAATAGAGATAGATATAATTGGTAGGTAGAAATAGAGTGTTATTTTAGAAATGCTATGGCTAGCTCATCACAGCCCTGAGATTGATTAGAGAATGTGAGAGGTGAAGATGATGAGGTATCTAAAGGAATGGGAAAGTAGTGGAGACCTAAGCAAGAAAAGTCAAGATGGTAAAAACAGAAAGAGAAAGAAACATAAGAAGAAGAGGGAAAGAAGTAAGAAGAGAAAGAGCAAAAGAAGAAAGTAAAGAAGAAGAAAAAGCCAAATAATGAATGAATAATGGACATAAAAAGAGTAGTAGGGAAATAAGAAATCTGGAATAATGGGAAAGATGTAGATAAGTCTAGAGAAGAGGCCAAGAAATTGGTTTCTTAAAGGTTTCACAAGTGGATCCATATCTTCAGAAAGAAAGCAAGTGAGAGAATACTAATAAAGAAGATATGAGATTATGTGATTGAGATAAAAGAAGAATTTATGTTTAGAAAGAGAAAAATATATCTGTTGTCTAGGGAAGAAAGAAGAGAGATGCATGAGTTTATTGAAGAACAATTAAGAAAAGGTATATTAGGTCTTTAAAGTTACCTCAAATAGCACCAGTGTTTGTTGTAGGAAAAAAGAATGGAAAAAAAATATATAGTATAGAACTATAGGTATTTAAATAAATAGACTATTAAAAACAATTACTCTTTGTTTCTTATTTCAGATATTATAGAAAACATAGCTATCAAAAAAGTATTTACAAATTTGGACTTATAATAGAGCTATAATAATATAAGGATAAAGGAGTAGGATAAGTGGAAAATGGTATTTATAACTCCAGAATAGTCATTTGAACCAACTATAATGTTCTTTGGACTTATAAACTTTTTAGTGATGTTTCAAACAATAATAAACAAGATCTTACAGAATGTGATCAACACTGTATCAGAGTTGTAAACAGTAGACTTGGTTTTAATTTAATTTAATTTTAATTTTCTATTTTTTCTTTTACTTTATTATTATTTTACTTCAGATATAGACAAAGAGTATGATATTAATGTCATGTGTGACATAAACATGACACCTAACACCATCAAAGACCATATAATCACATAACACAAAGAAAGATATAGAAGGTTCTGGA
>Ga0157358_1001208_pt1 | contig 11218 bp, 3 predicted proteins | sample AttcapACBM2_FD_111484 | JGI IMG/M metagenome (GOLD analysis project Ga0157358, IMG submission 111484) | Fungus gardens microbial communities from leaf cutter ant in Botucatu, State of São Paulo, Brazil - Atta capiguara ACBM2 | ecosystem: Host-associated > Fungi > Mycelium > Unclassified ...
ATAATCTGTTGCTACTTTTGTATATCCTATATATGTACAAATAGCTCTTATTTGGGTCTTTTCAGTACAACTTGGTTTATGAGAATTAGTTTACTAGTTGTGGAAATACAAGTTAAATAAAGTTTATTACACTAATTTCAAAACCAATTCTTAATTTTCCACTATAATTGACTTTGAATGATAATGAATTTATTACTGAATATACTTGATTGTTAAAGACAAAATTTTTATACTCATATTTTACAGACACTTGCATCATATAAAATATATATAAGATATATGTTAAGATTTGTTTTATCTTGTGTTTTATAATTACTATGTCTTATATTATCCTCATGTTTTATCAATCAGTAACCTATATAGTAGTAAAGGCTTCCTCATATTTCTCTTGCTGACTTTATCCTGTTTTCTTAAGAATACATTTCTTAGAATTTTTAAATATATATAGTTGTACATACATTCTTATATTCTTATACTTTGCTAATTAATCATTCTCTCCTCTCTTACTCAAGTATTTGTCTGAGTTTAAACCCAAGCCAAGCTCAGGATCATAATATTTGTCAGAATTGTAAATATTGGACTTGGTTTATTTTTATTTTTACTCTTATTATTTCTTTTCTTTTCCATTTATTTCTTATTCTAGAACCTAGGATTATGGTTAGTATAATGTCAATATCATTATTGTTATATGATAACATGACACAGAAAATGCTATAGAAGATTCTAGAACAAATAACATCATATATGTTAGAAATACAAAGCCTGGACTCAAGCTTTTTCATTTAACTTTTCATTTTCTTTTATTTTCTATTTTTCTGAACATAGGGTTAGGGTTAGGAGTAATGACATGATAACACTGTCATACATCAGTTACATCAGATGACATGATCACAGTAATAGTCACAAGTCATGAGATTATAGAGAAGAACATAAAAGGTTTGGGAAAAATGATGCTGACCTTAAGATGAACACATGGTCATTTAGAGTAGGCTAGAGAAGTAGTAGCATAGACCATAGTAGTTTAGTATATAAGGTAGACAATCTTGTATAGAGTTCTCTATTGAGTTCTCTTGTGTTAACTTAATACAAGGTTCATTTGCTTGACTAATCCTAAGATCCTAAATTTGTAACAATATAGCATGGTAATAATATGTTAACCTTGTGGAAAGCATATGTACTTTAGGTTAAGGTAGTTATAGTATACATATAGACCATGGTCTATAATATATAAGATAAATTAGTTTATACTTAGAACTTTATTAAGTTCTCTTATGTAAATCTTATATAAGGTTCCTTTTTTTGACCAACTTTAAGGTTTCAAGTTCATAACAATATTGGTCATGCCAAAGAATATTACTAGAAGCTTAAAAAGTCCACAGTTGGTATAAAATATTGCCTTTTACTTATTTTCAGGCTTGATATAGATATTGTTGAATTCTTAGTAGATATTAAGCTTAGTAAATTACTTGGAACTCTAAATCTGTGAAATAAGCCCAGATATTAGTAGAAATAAGTACTTGTTCTTGCCAGTTAATATTGAGCATCTAATAATTCTAGACTAGATGAAGAGAACTATTCTTTTTTTTTGATAAAGAAGATAGAAGAAGTCATAGAAAACTTTGAGTGGTATATCTGACAAGTACAGAGGTTCTTTAAGAGAAAAACATTGAGTTCTGTCTATTATGAGTGCAAAAATGAATTAATCCTATTGTCTATAATCAGTTCAAAGTATATTAAATTCTTATAGAAAGTTTCTAAGATCTATTATAAAGAAATTGCTATAATATGGAAGTTTAGTAACAAGAGTTTAAAAAGTATCTAAGTTATGTATATATTATCTCTAAACTCTTTCTTATATGCAAAAGAGATCAAGAAAGATGAAACTTCATTTTTAATCTTTTAGATTGTTACAATTTAAGACTTAAAGTGTTAAGTCAAGAAAAAAACCTTATATTAGGGTTAATATAAGAGAACTTAATAGAGTTCCAAGTACAAAAGTGTCTTCCTTATATATATTAGACTACTAGTCTGTATTATACTAACCTTAGTCTACTCTAAAGGCCATACATATTATATCTCATTGATATATAGAATGATATCATTATTCTGGAATCTTTTACATTCTTCTGTATAACATGTGACAAATATGTGATAGTTTGTAACATTATACTAGCCCTAACTCTAAGTTCAAAATAGAAAAATAATAAAATAGAGTCTACTACCTTTAATTCTGATATAGATTACTTAAAAACTGGAATATTAACTAGGACAATAAGTCATGAATATCTCCTCTTTATTATACTTCTTTAATTATGTAAATATCAAAATGAGATTCTGCTTGTCTAGACTAAATACTACTAGAAGTGTTTACTCTGTATATATTTTATAATAGAAGGTAATATATACTACTTTTTATAACAACTGCAAACAAAAATAGCTTATAACTGTACTCAAGTAGTAAATTAGATTTATAGTTCTTATAGAAATTACAAGAAAAACCTAATAAAAAGTCTTTTCTTTATTACTATATTATTTATACTTGTAAATCATAGTTTATGTTAGACTTAAGTTATTCTTTCCTAAACTACATAGGTTTACTATGAGAATATCATACTATAACCATGCTTACTAATATCATTATTCCAGATCTTTTTACCTTCATTTATATCATATAATATATTATATAATTGTAGTCATATACCTCTTTATTATTTATCAAAATAAAGAAATAAAGAAATGAAATTTAAAAAGATAGAGAAAAAAAGAAAAAAAAATAGAATCTAAGATATTATCAAAGTTGAAGAAGGTAGACTTTAAAATTATTTTTCTTTTTTATTTCTATTTCTATTTTTCCTTCATTTTATTAGTTTGAAACTAAGAATTAGGATTTAGTATAATATTATATAACATATTAATCTTATAGTATATATATATCTTTTTAGAGTAGGCTAGGATAGTGTAGTATAGACTAGAAGCCAAAATGTATATAAGGTAGATATACTATACTTAGAAATGCCATTGAGTTCTCTTATAATTAACCCAATCCAAGGTTGTTCTTTTGACTTAATATTAGTCTTAAGTTCATAACAAATATATTATAATACTATTTCTGAAATCTAACTAGCTTTATTAGAAGTTCCATTGTTAGAATTGTGAACATTGGACTTTATTTTTATTTTTTATTTTTATTTTATTTTATTTTTTAATTTTGGAAATAAAGATTAGGATTTAGTATGATGTCACATGACATAAATCTATGTTACATATCAGTCACAGTCACACAATATTGACATAGTTATACTATTACATAATCATATGTCACAATAGAAGTTGGTAGAAGATTCTAAAAGAATAACATTATATAATATGTATAACATATAGTTATTAGAATAAGCTAATATAGAAAAGTACAGATTTTAGTATATAAGGTAGATGATCTTGTACAGAGTTTTCTATTGAGTTCTCTTGTGTTAACCCAATACAAAATTCTGCTTATTGACCAATGCTAAGGTCTTTGAGTTGTAATATCTATCAATATTAAAAACTGGTATATACTAAGAAAGCTCATAGGTTTTTCTACAAAGTTCTAGTTGATAAATATTCCAGTAGCACTTAAGTTCACAAGTGTATACAAAGTGGGAGATTTAAAAGTATCTATGGTTTCTAAAAATATAAAAAGATACAGTAAAATATTTTGAGCATCAAGAGTACTAATGGTTAGGTATATAGAAAGATATTTTTCCTATTTAGAGTGATGACAAAGAGAGAAATAAAAATACAGAAAAACAAGTATATCTATAGGATTACTGAAATCTTTATTATATTAATATATTTTACAAAAAGTATAGTAAATTGATTTATTAGTATTTAAGATATACAGATTGTTAGGGTAACTGAGGTAGAGACACAGAGTTTGCACTTCAAGCTCTAGGAAAAACCTAAGAAAACAAAATAAGGTCTTTAAAAAATGGCAACTTCTAAATACTCTAGAGTATACTTTTGTCTAATAGAAAAATACTGATTTAACCAAGGAGCCAGAGTGTCTATATAGTCAAAAACTCTGATGGAAACATATAAAATATTATCCAAAAATAGCAGAAGCTTAACTGATGGTAATGGTAGATACATAATAATGATAGTATTAATAATAGCAATTGTTAGAGCTCAAGAACAGAGATAGCAGAGTTGATGTAACAAAATTCAAGGATTTGATTTGAGGTTTAGATATTAAGAACTAGTAAAGTGAAGTTTAGAGTTTGTAATGTAAAAAAGAGTAGTTTTTATAGAGTGACAAATTTCCTTATATAGATCACTAGTCACTCTATGCAAAATTCTGTTTATATAATCTTTCTTCTATATAATATATCAGAAGAATCAGTAGATTCTAATTGTTATTGTATTTCCAAGTTCTTTAATATATCTAAATTCTCTATCAACTCTTCCTACTGTTTTGTAGTTAGCTATTATACATACAACATTATATAGCATTTCTAGACCAGATAGTTTAGATTACCATATTAATGGCATCTCTTTCTTGGATAAGATGGAGTTTGTGAGTCATATTTACATTTATGGGAATTATGAATAGCAGTATAAAAGAAGTCTTCAGAGAAGCCAAAAGAAGTAGTAAAAAAGAAGAGTGAAAAAGTAAGCTAGAGAGGTTTTATAATAGAAGAGGATAGAAAATAGATAAAATTATAATAGCTACTCTTTAATAGATCTAGAAGGCCTCATTTGCTTGTTATGTCTAGTTGATATATTCAATCACTTTAAACTACATAGAGGTCTATATTTTTAGAATAGTTTATAAACAGGATTGAAATTTGATTTTGAATTGTTGTCCAAAGTTCTTGTCTGAATTTTACAACCACAGTCTAGGAATTGATATATTATACTTTGGTAATGAAAATCTAGAACTCATCTAAGTAGTCTTCAATGGTATGACTACTCTTGTTACAAACAATTCTATCTCATATTTTACAGATGTTCACCTCATATCAAACATGCCTTACATATATGTTGTTATTAAGTCCTTAGGTTAAATAAAAGACATACTCTTGTATTGAGTAATATAAGAGAACTCAATAGAGTTCTAAGTACAAACTAATTTACCTTATATACTACAGACTACAGTCTATGTGTATACTATAACTAATCTATTCTAAAGTCCATATGCTTTCTATAAGACTAACATGCTGTTATCATGTTATATAATGTTATTTGTTCCAGAATCTTCTATGATCTTCTCTATATCATGTGATTGTGTAACCTGTGACTTGTAGCATATGTGACCACCCTGTGATATATGTCATGCCTCTATCATATCTTGTGACTTGTGTAACTGTTATACCTGACATCATATTATACTCTTTACCTAAGTTTAGAATAAAGAAAAGAAAAGAAAAACCAAAAATAAAAGAAAACTCATAACTGCTGTATCTTGTGTTTTCTTTATGTTGTATTAGGCACCTCATATAGTAGTAGAGGCTTCCTTATATTCCTCTTATACTTTTCTCATTGTCTTTTCAAGAATCTTTTCCTTATAGTTAATAAGTATATATTAGAGTAAGAAAGAAACTATATATTGGGTTTGTTATATACTATTTAACACTCACACTCTTCCTATCATCTTCCAGTATGGATTATACTCTATTCCAGTTACTCATTAATCTAAAAACCAAACCCTATATTTCTCATCAATCTCATGGAGTTCCAAATGACAATCTCTATAATATCTAATAATCTAGAATATATATGGTAGTAGAATTAATACTTCTATATTTAAACATTGGCTACTATGTACAGTTCCTTAGTCTGATAATCAACTTAGATTGTGCTACACTCACTCTAAGTATATCTGAACCCTCTCTTCTAAAATACAACTATATAATGAGTTAGGCTAGGTATAACAATCTTCTATTGAAGCCAAGGTTATCTTATCTACATAGCACCATTTCCAACCTCATCTTTCAACCTAACCCATCTTCCATATTATCTGCAGATAACCTCAGTAAGTGTGAATTGCCCTTAATAAGATTAACTGTTACAAACTTCATTCAACTTATATCTTTACAACTAATAAACCAATTTTCACAAAACAAGTTCCACTAGAAAGCTCCAAATGTGTAATGTACAGAAATATAATTGTCTTGGAGATAGTACCTGAGAAAGTTCTAGCAATAGAGTAGAGATGTCAACTTAGTAAATATTATAGGATTAGCAGTAATGTTTAAGGCTTATAGGCAGAGAGGGAAAAAGACTGTAGATTTTAGTAGTGTTCAAGAATTGAGTTTTGATGAAGTAGTAGGTCTCTTTACAACTACTAAAAAGCTCAACTGATAACAGACAATATACTGTATAGAAGGTTATATTATAATACTTATTAAGGCAACTGAGTAGAAGAGTAAGACACTTCAAATCTTCAGAAAAACCTAGAAGAACAGGATAGAGATTTCTAAAGATGACAGCTACTTTATATAATGACAGGTCTATTCTAATATGTCAGAATTCTGTTCACATAAGCAGAGAATGATGATTTTTGTAGCAACCACTAACTAAGATGGTTAATAGCATACTAAGTAGTCTTATAAAGCAAAAATCTTGTAGAGATTACAAGAGAACTTGATAAGAAATCTTCAATGTATTTATATATACTACTATGACAAGTTCTACCCTAAACTACATGTATCATCCATGAGTCTACTATACTATTACCACAAGGCAAACATGCTATAACTATATTCTTGATATCATTGTTCTAGTTCTTTCTATTATTTTTTAGATCTATAACATTACATTATGTGACACATCATATGATCTTGGTCATGTGCCTCTTCATTGTCCAAAAAATAAAAAGAAAAGAAAGAGAAATCAAATTAGAGAAAATAGATAAAAGAAAACAAACATCAAAACAAAATATAAGGGCTCAAGTATATTATAATAATGATAATTAAGTAATCAGGAACAGCTCAGAATGGAGAGACTGAATTAAAAGAGAGCCAGAGTGCTTAGCAAGTGCTTCTAGAGTATAGAAAAGTAGATAAGTAGATGATAATAGCAGACTATAAAAAACTACAGATTACTGTAAAATAGTGAGAGAATATAGGAAAGGGAAGTTAGATGACATATCCAGATGGTTAGAAGTATTTGTATGCAGTTTAAAGGGATATAGAGTATGAAAAAGTATATTAGCAGATGCTAGGAAGAGTCATGGAATACAAATCAGCTGAAAAATGTGAAGGAAAAAAGTCTTAAAAGAGCAAGTCTCTTTACAGTACCAGTACTAATGACAATGAAGATATAGCTCTGTCTTAGCTTAAGTTCCTAGAAGTATGAGCATTGGAAGATATAGTAGTGGAAGACAAATATAAACTCCAACAGTTATCTGAAAAGTTGGTATAGTCTTCTGAGTGGTTAAATATGGATGGGTTACTTCTCTTTCATAGAAAGATCTATATCACTAATAAATAGGACATTCATCAACAAGTCATCATACTATATCATAATTCACAGGTTTCTGGGCATATAGAATAGTAGAAGATACTAGAACTAGTATCTTGAAACTATTAGTAATCCTAGATATCTTGCTATATTGGTTAGTATATTAGTACATGTAAATTGTAATTGTAGATCAAACCTATCTAGTACCTATCTTTTGATGAATATTATTTGTTTCTTGTCCTAGATATATAATGAAAAACTCTTAGTGTGAATTTCACAGTAGAACTTCTAGAGTTAACAGAATTTGATATAGTAATAATAATAGTAGACTCAGTATCCAAGAGAGCTCACTTCATCCTGATTCACACCACTGTTATATCTGGAGATACTGCAAGGCTCTTTCTTTATTATATCTGCAAGTTGCATAGCCTTTTACTCAAGTTGTAGACCTCATTTTGTGGTTTTTTTCATAAATAAACTCTACTATATACTTGAAATCAAAGTTTTCTCTTAGAATCTGTAGTTGGATGGTCAGACAAAACTAGTAAACTAGGAACTGGATTTGTATATTCCAGCTTTTTATAAATAAGACATAAGATAAGTAGCACAGCCTGTTGTTCTTAGCTAAGTTCTAGCACAACTATTACAATACATACCTCAAGTAAGCCTCATGGACCTGGACAAAGGGTAATGATGTTGCGATCAGCTGTGCCATCATTATATCAGTCAGCACCTCATGTGGTAGACACCTTAGCCTTACTTTTTTCTCATTGACTATGACTTATTCTCCTCATGAACTATGAACCATTTCCTTATGTACTATACATATATATAGTGTAGATACTATCCTGTATCCTTATGCTTTACCACTTCTATAACATCCCTTATCTCCTCTCAAGTCTTTGCCTAAGTACAACCTGAGCTCATAGCTAAGATTGTAACAACAACAGCTGTATACACTTATTTGTACAGTATTCTCTATTTGTTTTGGATATTTGTTAGAGAAACTGGGTGGAAGAGCAAGACACTTCAAATCTCCAGGAAATCCTAAGTTTATTGTTTAAGAAATTACTAAACTATATACTTACCTCCAGAAAATCCTAAGAGAACAAAATGGGAATTCCTGAAGGTAACAACTACTCTATATAATAACAGGTCTATTCCAATGTGTCAGAATTCCAATTATATAAGCAAGGAATGATAATACTTAAGTAATCAAAAAGAGTTTAGAATAGAGAAACCAAAATGAAAGAGTACTAGAGTGTAAGAAAGCAGATAAGCAAATATGTAGATAATACTAGAAGACTTCAGAAGACTATAGAGTGTTGCAAAAGAGCAAGGGAGTGTGGAAAGGGAGTTCAACAGCATATCTAGATAGCTGGAAGTATTGGTGTGTAGTTTGAAGAAGTCTAGAGCATAGGAAAGTAAATAAGTGGATAAGTGTGAATATGGAAAATGATTATAGAACAAAGATCAGCCAAAAAATGCAGAAGATAAAAAACTCAGAAGAACCAGTTCTCTTACAGATAAAGTTTGAACTGTACCAGTAGAAGTCAAAATTAGATAGTATCATTATGTTTATAGAATAAATGAAGTAAGAACTCAAAGAAGCAAGATTAGTAGTCTAAAAGATACAAAAATACATGGCTATGTACTACAACTGATAATAAGTATCGGCTCCTATTTTTTGCCCAGATAATAAGATCTATATAAATGTCATGAATATATATATATATATATCATATTACTTGAAGCTTCTACCTACTTTGCACCACTTATATTCAATGTTGAATGTTATTAACAGTAAAGAAGAGTAGAAAGAGTACTAGATAATTATTTTTATGAATCAGTTTCTATTTGTTTTTTGTTTTCCAATTATTATTTCTCTTTATTCTAATTATCTACTCTAAGTACCCATGGAAAGTATTACATGTCCAATGTTACATGACATAGTTGATGTGATGTTAATCCATTATATGACATGTTATGTGATAGGAACATAGTAAAAAGTTATAGAAATAGTAGTTATATTATATACATTAGAGTAAGACTTAGTTTATGGTATATAGTTTAAGTAAATTCTCACTGAGTTCTCTTGTAATATCCACTTATAGTTGTTATAACTTAAAAAAGATTGTTACAATAGCTATTAGTATTGAAAGAGATACTAGGATATAATTAAGTAAAAATACTTTGGTTTGAAAGCTAACACATAGAAAAATTCCTTAGGTGTATTTGAGCTAAAATGAATAGCCAAATTTTATTACCTAAATCTCAAGGTTTTAAGGTATATCTATGCTTTTAATTCTTATATCATCAATTTTTATCCACTTTATTAAAGCAACTGAGTAAAGTTTGTAAAAGTAGGTGAAGTTTATAATCTTCAGAAAAACCTAAGTATATATTATAGAAGCTAATAATAAAATATAACTCATCTTCAGGAAATTCTAAGGAAACATAATGAGACTTTCAAAAGATGGCTACTATTATAAATACTCTATGGTCTATATGTTAGAGCAATAAACATTGGACTTTATTTTATTTTTATTTTTGCTTCTCTTTTATTTAGGGTTATGGTTTAACATGACAGTCACAGTCACACAGTCACATAATCATGATGGAATGTGGTAGAAGCTTCTAGAACAATAACATTATATAATATGCTTAATGTATATTAATCTTAAGGTTTACATATAGTTTTTAAGGTAGGCTAGATGCAGTAGTAGCATGGATAAACTAGTGTAGTATATAAGGTAGATATGTTGTACAAAGAACTCCATTAAGTTCTCTTATGATTAATCCAATCAAAGATTTATTCTTTTTACTTTAACTCTGAGTTTTAAGATATAACACTGTTGGTAAAACAATGCTGAGCTAACATAAGCATGATAATATGTAGATGGTTAGAAATTAGGGTGGAATTATATAAAACATTACCTAAAAAATACAGGGTGAATTTGATGGTAATTGAGGGAAATTAAATAACAATTTAAGAAGTCTTTCAAGGTAGTAGTGTATAAACATGAGATTTGAGGTTGGTAGTAGTGAAGAGGTTCTATAGTAGTTTCCAGTGTTATTATGAGGTAGGAAATCCTATTGTAAAGTCTGTGATGTTTAGGTCTCAGAAATATTCTGATTGGACTTTGATATTTTCTATTTTTCTAATCTTTTATGATTTCTCTTTTCTTTTATAATTTAGTTTTCTTATTTTTTTTATCTAAGAGAGTATGATGTCATAAATTTCACATATGTGTGACAGTCATAGTCACATAGTCAAAATTTACTCTGTTTTCTTAGATTTTTCTAAAGGTAAGTAGTATAATTACAATATAGTATATGAATAAAGCTTAGGTTTTGCTAGAGATTATTAAAGTTCACAAAACCCTGTAAACTCAACTAGTCATCTAAAAGCATTTGTTATAACACCTAGACACATCATACTGAGATTTACAAATAGTAGCCTTAGCTTCTTTTAGTATAGACTTTATTTATTTCATAAACTGTAACATACTCTTACTTATATTAGGGTAACTAGGGGGGTTCATGGGGGATTCATGGGGTTTCTCAGACTTCAATAACCTCTAGGAAAACCTAAGCCTTATTCACATATTATACTGTAATTATACCACTTACTTCTAAGAGAATTTAAGAGAACTGTTATATGCCAAGTCCACTCATCTGGAAAAATACATCCCCATAGTAATATTGCTTTTCAACATCTTACCTATAAACCTGCCTTCCACAGTGGCCACCTTTCTTGCAATATATCCTTATGGTA
>Ga0157358_1001210_pt1 | contig 11214 bp, 4 predicted proteins | sample AttcapACBM2_FD_111484 | JGI IMG/M metagenome (GOLD analysis project Ga0157358, IMG submission 111484) | Fungus gardens microbial communities from leaf cutter ant in Botucatu, State of São Paulo, Brazil - Atta capiguara ACBM2 | ecosystem: Host-associated > Fungi > Mycelium > Unclassified ...
GAACTTTGATTATCTATACAGATTATATCCAATCAAATCAATATGTTATATTCTCTACAAGTGTAAGAAGTATAATAATTATTGGAATATTAGTAGGGAGTCTTTGAATTATTTCATTACATTATTACATTCCTTGAATTTAACTCAGGAGTCTTTTTCTTTTATGAAGGAATTACTTAATAGAGGTACCACTGTTATCACTTTAGTCTAAATCAGCTTTGCCTACATTTTTTCTTTTTTTCTATATAAGTAGCTATGTTGTAGCTACCACAGTCTACTACTATATCCTATATAATAAATTGTTGATTTAAAAAACACATAGAAAGTAAGTGTTACAAGATATAATCACAAAATATAATTAGAATATATGCAATCACTTCTTTCTCCTGTACTGCCATCTTATATGGTAGTACCTAATAGAAAAATTGCAAATACACAGGTTATTTCTTTGGAAGTCTTTCTAACTCTACTAATAATCTACTAGTTTTCAATAACATAGCTCTCAATAAAGATATAAGAGAATGGGATATCTCATGCCCCAGCTCTAGAGTTACAAGCCATAGTTCATCTAATACATCATCTGAATCTAAGTCATTAATAGACTATGCTGAAAGAATGAAGGCTCAGTCATGGGCCAACCAAATGAATATTGAGAATTCTATCACAGTATTAAAAAATCTGTAGTCTTAAACCATCCAGAGACAACTATCTTTCTTTTCAATGAAAAAGATTGATATAGCTATGGGAAACTTAAAGGTGTATATTTGATATATGTAGAGATTTTCAGCCAGAAAGACATTAAGCTTAGACTACTTTACTAATGACAATGAGTAGACTTTAGAGAGCTTGAGCTCTGCTCCAGAAATAAGTTTAATGGTGTAGTTCTATATATGATAATCTGAAAGTGCATCAAAGTTCTTTTTTGCAAATACCAACTCATAGTCTAGAACAATAAAGTAAGAGCTGCAATATAGTTTTCTATAAAGTTTAGGCTTGTTTGAAGACTGCTAATATCATGACTTAGGATTATGACTTAGGCCTAAGTGCTAAAACAAAAGTATACTTGTATTTTGAGTCATTGTCAAGGTATGCTTAGACTCTGATGTTTTTTATTCTAATTTAATATAATTTTTTATTTATTTTTCTTGATTTGAATTTTCTTTTTATTTTCTTTTATATTTTATTTATTTCTTGGACAATGAAGAGGCATGTGATTATGGTCACATGATGTGTCACATAACAACTATGTCATAGGCCTAGAATAATATAGAAAGAACTAAAAGAAATGATATCAAAGTATATGTCTATAGTATATCAACCTTATAATATATGCATGGATAATATATAGACCATTGTTTACTAAAAGAATCCTATTAATGGAGGTATCTAACTTTTGGTGTAAAATTTATTAAGATGATCCCAAGAAGATTGGTTATTTTTCTCAACTTTAACTAAATTAGTATATTAGATTAGTTTGATTTTATCTTTAAGAGTTTTATATTTATTAATTAAAAATAAGTTATGAATTTTATTCAAATAATACTGATCAAAATACTTGTAACCAAACAATGTAAATTTAGATAAATAATCAAATAATAGTAATTTAGATTCTAATTTATAAGTTCTAATTTTATAAGTTCTTTCTATCATATAGTCTGTATTTACACTAGTATCAAGTAGTCTATTAGTCATCTTGACTAGTAGTTGCTACAACAGTAATCTAAGAAAACTCAATCAAGTTTCTATTACAGAGTAGTTTACTTTATAAATCTCTAGTAGTTGGTCCATACATATCTAACCTATTACAACTTAAACTCAAATGTTTTAGTGAAAGAGAAACCTTATATTAATCAATACAAGAGAATTCAGTAGAGTTCTTAGTACAAGTGAGTCTATTCTATATATCTCTAGTATTGTTATATTTCAAACTTCAAAATATATTTGAGGCATGTCTGACTTTAATATAATATCAAATCCCCACAGTTATTTGGCTTTATTTGAGTCAAAATCTGTAGTTATCTTTATCTGTTTCTATTGCCTAACTATCTCCTCCAAACTCCACAAAATTACTCAGACTTTATATAGAGTTTTCTCTTCTCCAAATCTGAACTTCTATTTAGTGTTTCACTACTGAGACACTCACTCAGAGATCTGTTTTAATTACTACTTTTGTTATTTTATATATTTAATGCTGGTGATTATTTTATAATAGCTAGTCTAATAATTGACTAAAGTTAATGCTGAATTTCTGGTGTCAATGGCAATATGCTTTACTCCTCTTCTTATAACTTCTTACAAGACCATCCTCTGAAATTGTGACCACATAGCTTGTAGGAAACACAATATATGAGTTAAGGCTAAGGTCATCACATGGAGTTTCTATACTTTGTACATTTCTGAGCCAACTCCACAGACTTTCACCTTCAAGTATAAACTGTACCTAATAGTGGAATATGACAAGTATATAGTTTGTATACACTTTATATTTATTCTAAATATCATGAGTCATATATAAAAGTCATCATGTATGATTTCATCCTTTCTTCTATGTGTTATATGATCTTGTAACTATGTGATATATGTGACAGACTTATAACAGTCATCATACTTTATTATACTACTATGATAGTTATATATGATGTTACATTATTTCTATTTTACTAAGTCTAAATTAAAGAATAGAAAGGAATCAGAATAGAAAAATAAGAAAAACTTGAATAATAGGAGAAAATAGGAAATAAAAAGTCTACCATCTTTGTTATAGTTGAAGACTCAAAGTATTAAGTTAACAAAGAAACCTTGTATTAGGATTAATACAAGAGAACTCAATAAATTTCCTAATACAAAGTGTCTATCTTATATATATTAGCTAGTTGGTCTGTGTAAAATCTTATCTAACCTACTCTAAAGACTATGTATTATTTATAAGATTCATATATAATAAATATATTGTATAATATCATTATTCTAGAACCTTTTATGTCTTTCTATATAATATATGATTGTATGACTATAACTGTGATATTAAGTCATATGTTAGGAAAAATAGAAAATAACTAGGATTTTTGAAAACTAAGATATACTAAGAAGATATAGAAGAAGTATAGTATCAGAATTGTAAATGTTAGACTTTATTTATTTTTATTTTTATTTTTACTTTATATTTTCTTTTATTTTCTTTCAATTTTATTTATAGTTATGGTAGCATAATGGTCACATGTCACAGTCACACATTTTCACACATCAGTCACAGTCACAAGTTACACAATCATATATCATAATGGAAAACAGTAGAAAGTTCTAAAAGAAATAACATTATACAATAAGTATAATACATGTTGACCTTAAGGCAGACACATGGTCATTTAGGGTAGGCTAAAGTAGTGTAGCATGGACTATTAGTCTAGAGTATATAAGGTAGATAATCCTGTACAGAGTTCTCTATTGAGTTCTCTTATAATTAACCCAGTTCAAAGACTGTTCTTTTAACTTAATTCTAGTTCTTTTAACTTGATTCTAGTCTTAGGTCCATAACATATAAAGATTCAATGTCAAAGACTTGTAGAGTATCTTGGTTATAATGAAACCCAATTTTTTCTTTGTGTAGCCAAGCAAGCTTCAACTCTGATTTCTGTAGACTTTATAATAAATCTTTTAGCTCTCTATATTAGAAACAACTCACACTTACTGGGGTTATTTATAATAATAGCACAGAAAATAGAGATAAAAGAATAACTTAGCAAGTCAAGGGAAAAAAGAAACTAGAATTAGTGTTATGCAGATAATTTGATTTTGGGTTCAATAAATAACATTATGTCTAGTCTATACATTATATGATTGTAACTTTTGGATAATAGGAGTTTGGAAGGATTGGTATGAGTATAGCACAATTCAAGTTGATTATCAGACTAAAGAATAATATATGGTAGCTATGTTCTTAAATATAGAAGTAGTAATCTAATAATATTCTATTACTACACATACTCTAGGTTATTGGGCATTATAGAGATTGTCATTTAGAACTTCATGGAATTGATGAGAGATGTAGGATCTAGTTCTTGGATTGATTGTTAATTGGAATAGAGTATTATCTACACTAGAAGAGTGCAAATATTAGATGATATATAATATCCTACTACTACTGAATTCTACTACGAAACCTATAGACTTTGTTACTATTGACTTCTAATTCTGTGCTTATATCTGGCCCTTTTAGAAGACTCTTAGTTTATCACATACTATCTCTTTATTACTATCAAATATGTTCTGCCTTTCTAAAGAATGTTCTCAATACTTCAATCATACTTCTAACTATTTAGATACTATCATTCTAATATTAGCTCAGCATTGTATTGCCAGATTGCAATAAACAGTAAATTATTTAGGATATTAGCCATCTTTAGAAAACCTTATCCTATTCTCTTAAGTTTTTCTGAAAGTAAATTGTATTTCATTAGTAGATTTACAATATATTCTTAGGTTTTCCTGAAGATTGCAAACTTCACATAACTCTATAGATTTTGCCCAGTTACTCTAATACTAGTCATACAAATATGATCTTCTATATCTTTCTTTATAGTCCTTAATAGAAGTAAACAGGGTCCACTCTATATATATATCCTTTATAGTAGTGTTATACTTTATCCCAAACTTTACAAGTACTTAGTCTTCTCTAACAGAGTTTACTCCTATTCAACTTGGTTTTCTACAGCAGAGTTTCCCTATTTAACCTCTGTTAGTATTCCACTACTAAAACCTCTGCTTAGAACTATATACTGAAATCCCTGAGTTTTTCTTTTATTATTACTTGTATATAAGAACTAGTAGATATTCTGTATTCACTAGTCTGATAATTAACTATAACAGTTGAACAACATCCCTAGTATTCTTTGGTAATATACCATATATTAAAACTCACTCTTCTTAGACTTTGCTCTACTTCTGAAGTTATGACCCTATAGCAGACAGATGGTATTAGAGCAACTGGATAAAGACTATGATGTTTCAGTAGAGTTTACAACTCTAGAGAAATCCTAAGCTATATCGTGTAAATAACTAAGTATATAACCTCACTTACAGGAAAATCCTAAGAAAATAAGATGGAGTTTCTCAGAGGTAATAGTTACTCTAAGTATCCAAGAGTTCATTCTAATTAAGCAGAACATTAGGCAAAATATTTAGTAACTTAGCTATAGAATAATGATGTTAAATAGTTAGATATCTCAATGAAACATTACTGAATAGTGAGGGTTCATTGGTCAGTGGCTAGTAGAAGTAGATCAAGAATTATGAGGAAGTGTGTAAGAGTTTAATGGTGTTGTGGTAAAACATTGGTATAAGACTTGAAAAAATAAAAGAACTATAAGATTGACTTAGACTTTAGCAAGTATTACTAACTTAAATTTAGATAAAGTAGAGGGTTTTCTTATAGACAGTATAGTACATAAGTTGAAGCCAAGATTTGTTAAATTTGGGAATGTTAGACTTGACTTTCTTTTCTTTTATTTTTTATATATTTTATTTTTATTTTTATTTTTATTATTTTGAACTTAGACAAAGAGTATGATGTGATGTCATATGTGACAATCACACATGTCACAAAGTAGTTATAGGCCACATGATCATGTGACATAGAGAAATTTATAGAAGATTCTAGAATAAGTGATGTTATATAGTATAACAATATGTTAGTCTTATAGAAAGTGTACAGACTTTAGGGTAGGTTGGTTGTGTCAGAATCAAAGATGGTGGGCTTATTTCTTTTCCAGTTCTCACCTCTTATTTAAGTTCTTATTTTTTCAAATTCTCTTATTTATTTTTTATTTTTTATTCTTATTTAAAACTTAGTAAAGAAACAATGTCACATTACATGTGACTGTCACAATGATCATAGTAGTGTAGCAGGGCATGACAGCTATCATAGGTCAGTCACACACATATCACTGTCACTATCACAACATTCTATAATATATCTATTATCAAATGAACTACTCACTTATTTGTGATATCTAAACCTTAGGTGCACTCTCAGAGGTTTATGAGTGATTCAGAAGTTTAATAATGATGACAATGATGATTAAGATCAATACAAATAATAAAGAATAAAGATTGATATTGTTAAGTCTGAGGTTTAATTCTTAGACACAAAAGTATATATATAAAAGAGTAATAGTCTATGTACAAGCTGTTTCCATCACATGATCAAAACTTGTACCTAATGGAGGCTGTCATCTATCATAGCAGCTGTCAGGCTAATTTTAGAAGGTAACTAATTATGTTACTATATTGATATGCTTATATTACTATCAATAATTATTGCTATGAGATATACTATATATCATCAGAAACTATTTGATAAGCACTTTCCAATGCAAGTTCAATCATGTGAATATGTCTAGTCATTCATAAGATATTAGTAAATGAAGATTTTACAGTTACTGATGACCTGATATCTTGGTTGTTTGTTGTCACTTTTGTACATCCCATATATGTGCAGATAGCTCTTAATTGGGGCTTTCCAGTGCAACTTATTTTGTGAAAATTGGTTCACTGGTTGTGGAAATACAAGCTGAATGGAGTTTATGACAGGGTAGCAAGATGTATCATTGCTAATATTAGAAAAAAGTGTTAGTTTTAGTTAATTTTCAAGATAATATTAGTATAGTGTAAGCTACCATATTATATTCTTAAATGTCAGGAATAAAGTTCATAAAGTTTGGCAGGGACTAGCAAGGACATCCAAAAGGGAATGGAGAGAGTTAATCTATACAGAAAGAGTTTGGAAAGTGTAGATAGGAAAGTAAGTATTATTTATAGTTATGGGATAGATAGCCAGAATAGGATGTGACATATAACATGAGTATGAATAAGCAGAATGTTTATTCAACATATAGTTTACTAGGTAGCTCCTGAGTTATCAGAGTGGTTAAGATTGTTAAGATTTCTTATTTATCACTTATAACAATAGTAATCTGGTTGTTGTTAGTATAGATATTACAATTATCATATTATGTTCTACAGATATTCACCTTGTATTTGATATGCTTTGGACATGTGCTTGAATCTGTTTCATTTCTGACTCATATTTACTATGCCTTGTATTCTTCTTATATTTTATTAGTTAGTACTTTATGTAGTAGTAGAAATATCCTTATAAGGAGACTGGCTCTTATAAAGCTTTTCTCTTCCACATTTCTAGCTGATATGTGTTCTGTGATATGTTTCCATATCTACACTCATCCACTTTCCCATACTCTAGACTTCTTTGAGTTATATACAAATATCTCTGACTGCTTAGATATGACATCTAACTTTTCTTTTCTGTATTCCCCCACTCTTCTGTAATGCTCTATAGTCTTCTGAAGTCTGCTAGTATCATCTGCTCATCTGCTTTCTCATATTCTAGAAGTACTTGCTAAGTACTCTAGCTTTTTTCCAATTTAGTTTCTCTATTCTTAACTGTTCCTGATTACTTAAATATCATCATTCATGCTTATGTAATCTGAATTCTAACACATTAGAATGGACATGTTATTATATAAAGTAGTTGTCACCTTCAGAAATCTCTATTCTATTCTCTTAGAATTTTCTGGAGATAAGTGTATAGTTTAGTATTTCTTATACAATAAACTTAGGATTTTCTAGAGATTTGAAGTGCTTTGCTTATCTATCTTGTTGCCTCAAAAATCCTTATATTTTCCTTCTTTCTTTCTTATTGTTTTTTTAAGGATGCTATATATATTTTATAAAAAACCTACTTTTTGAATTCTAACACTGCCACCTATACCTGTAGGGTTTCCTATCTCTTACTCAGCACCACCACTAAATCCTGTGATGTTCACACCCTTGACTCTTGATCTTATTCTACTACAAAAGCCCATGGAATAAACTGTTTATTCTTATAACTCTGTTACTTCCTGCTGTTTCCCATAGAGTTTAAACTTGACTACTATCTCCATTACCTCTTATTCACTGCTTAGAGTGACACTTCTTTCTTTCCAGGCTGATATTTCAGATGATTCCATCAGAGACATCCCTTGTCAAAGTTGTAAACAATAAACTTGATTTTATTTTATTTTATTTTATTTTTTGAGTTTCTTTTCTTTTTCTTTATTTTAAACTTAGACAAAAGCATGACAAAGACATGATATCTGTCACATGGTTGCTGTCATGGTCATAGTCACATAATTATATGATATAGAGAAGGTTGTAAAAGATCCTGGAATAGATAATGTTATACAGCATAGCAAGCATATGTACTTTAGGATAGGTTAGTTATATTGTGTGCACAGACTATGGTCTGTGGTATGCAAGGTAGACTAGTTTGTACTGAGACTCTATTGAGTTCTTTTATGTTACTCAAAGACTTAAGTTATAATATATCTGATCATGCTGTCTTTATCATTTCTCATCATATAAGCTAATCTGGGAGATTAGAATGTACTTTGTCAAATGAGATGCAATATCTCAAGATGATAAGCCAATTCACATTCTATTTCCTTTTTCTTATTCTTATTTTATATTTCCTCTATTTCTATTATTATGAGCATAGACTCACTCAATCAATTGTCAGCCAATGCTTGGGCCACAACTATATAGTTTATCCATCATTTTATTCCACCTATAAAAGAACTAACTTAATGGGCAAAAATCTCAGCTATCTACACAATCTAGTGTTGGACTGAGATGAGTCTATTTGACTTACCTAGGTTAATGGTAGTATTTAGTACATGTTCCAATAGGTATGAAATAAAGCCATCTATACAACCTAGTGTTAGACTAAGTACATGTTTCAATATACTTCATAGCTATATAGGATGTCTGTTGCCTCTAAGAATCTTATTTTGTTCTCTTAGGTTCTCCTGGAGATAAGCAGTGTAATAACAGTATATTGTATCAATGAATCTTAGGTTCTCCTAAAGATTGTGAAAGCCCTGCCAGTTGTCCTATGTTGTAGCAACCACTAGACACGAAGTTCAATAATTACACAAGACAGTAAAGCTCTTAGTAGGCTACCAATATGGGAATCACAAGAGAACTCAACAAGGAGTTTCCACTGAATTGCTACCCTATTTATATAATTTACAGATAGTCTGTGCTAACACTAATTTAAACTTGCCCTGAAGTCCATGCATTGTCCATACTTCATTCTCATGTCTTCCATAAGGATACTATGCTATATATATATACCCTAATATCACCCTTCTAGTCTGCTCCTGCCCAGTCTAGGCCTATGACCTCACATCATGTGATATGTCATGTGACTGTAGTCACATGCCTCTTCATCATCAATAAAAAGAAAAAGAAAATCAAAAGAAAAGAAATATAAAATCAAGAAAAATAGATAAAAGAAAAAGAAAAATGTTAGTGTCCATGCACACCATAACACCCTAGGTTCTCTAATCTTTATGAGTTCTTGTAAGATTCCTACAAGGCAGTGTCACTGTTGAGTGTAACCAGCTGCATTTGTGTACTGCTGTTTAGACTTTTTCTCCAACACCCATAATACCAAGATTCATAGAAAAAAATTATCTGTCCAACAAGAAGATGAAGAATCCATCTTAAGGGTCCTGAGTCTACTAGCTCATAAACTCTCACTCAATAAACCCATGAGTTCTTCTTGACTTCCTAGAAAATAGCAGAGATACTCTTATTTTTCTAATAGACAAGAGGGCTCAAAATTTGAACTCTGATCAGGCAAGGTGAAATAACTGGACCCCTGCCCAAAAGATTGACTGCCATGATATTTGAATATTCTATTTGCATTCAAATCACAGGTGAAAGAAGCTATTGCGTCAACAATCCAAAGTTTATTGGACGAAGGTGCCCGATGGCGATAAACCACGCGGAGGTATTTCCATGCTCGCATCGGGGTGGGGTTATTGTTGGGACTTGCCCAAATAGGGTCCCCAGATACATCCTTTTGTTATACGAATCCCGTGATGTAATCCATTAACAAAAGGGACACAAAAAGGGATGGCTTCCTTGCGATTTGTTCTGTTCTGAATCCTGCTCTAATGACACAATTATATATTGCCTCTGTGCAATTATTGCATCCACCCGACCCCACTTTCAACGATGGCTACTGCTTATGCCCGTCCCCCTGCTGCCAACTATCATTCCCTTCCACAGCGTCATCCCCATGTACAACGTACCACCCGCGTTTGTGATTCTTGTGGCGCAGTCGAACGCAATGGTTGTGACCGTTTTCGGATCTGTGGCGGTTGTGTGAGTTGTTTACAGCCATTGGAAGTACATTCAGTATAGTGACTTTGAGCAGCTTTGCGCCGTCTATTGTGTTAGTATTGTTTATATACGAATCTCCACACTACCTGACAATCGACCGAAGTCAGAAAACTGCCAGAAAATGGTTTGGAACTCACATCGTCCAACATGCCGTTTCAATGCTGCCCAGATGGCGTTGGCGGAACAACAGGGAAGTGATCTTTATGGGGACTCGAAGTTGTCACAACATCTTCGGAAGTTTGTCTCTAGACATGAGGAACTCATCCAATGGGCTGCGGTCCAGGCTCTCGAAATCAAGCGGGCTCCCTTCAACATGACACAGAAGGCACTCGTCATTGTACTCGACCATCGTCCCCACCCAAAATCCCTCCTGCAGTCCGTTTATTTCCCTCGCTCCTCAAGTAGATAACTGACATTGAAATCAGGTTTACTGTCAAACAGGCACAAACCACACCTTTAGACACTCTCCTCCGAGATAGTGAGCCAACCCTATTATCTGAGCTTCAGCAACGTGAAGCCAGGTCTCGAGCCCGTGGCGGCCTCGGCGCCCTTGTTGTCATTGTACAATGTGGGGGTATTATTCAAGTTGTCCCTGTGGAGGTGCCTTGCCACCTCACCTGGGACTCTAGAGACGACTGGGAACCAACTCTGAGAAAATTCGTAAGCGAAGGCCGGACAGATTTCAAACCTATATCCACAACGTCTCATGGGTAGGCATTTCTTTTGACTTCTTGCACCTGTTTAAATGTAATTATATTTTTAGGGTCATTTATGGATGAGAATCCCGAGTATTCATATCATCTCATTGCGATGCCATTATAAATCACAACTTGATGCCTCCATCCAACATCGAGTTGACTTCCCGCCTCCTTGATCATCCTTCTTCAGCTTCAAGCTTTTTTTCACCACTGACATTTGTCTCCTTATGTGTATCCCTTTCTGTTTGCATTTCGTCTTCGATCTCAGCTC
>Ga0157358_1001211_pt1 | contig 11214 bp, 10 predicted proteins | sample AttcapACBM2_FD_111484 | JGI IMG/M metagenome (GOLD analysis project Ga0157358, IMG submission 111484) | Fungus gardens microbial communities from leaf cutter ant in Botucatu, State of São Paulo, Brazil - Atta capiguara ACBM2 | ecosystem: Host-associated > Fungi > Mycelium > Unclassified ...
AAATTTATGGTCAGTACGATATAGCGAAAAATACGCGCGGCTTTATGACCAATAAATGCCCCGAGGGACAGTATTATCAGTGCGACAGGCTTTATATCAGCCAAACAGGCGGCATCGTATTTAATATGATCGATACGCTGGATACGAAGTTTAACAGTTTTTATACCAGTTATACTTACGACTCTATTTTAAAAGGCCGTCCTTCTTATCAAAAATCCTGGAATCATCTTACCGCTATCGAGCTTAGCAACTTTAACGTGCAGGAAAGCCGCTCTACTACGCCAGCCTTTGATTTACCGCGAGCCACCCAGTGCTGTATCTACAACGGCTGGATGGAGAAATGTAACTACCCGATGGATATCAGTAACGGCGAATGGACCCTCGACGTTTTCAGTATGGAAGGGGCAACCGTGCCTGCTGACATCACCTATACAAAGGCTATTTTGCGCCATATCAATTTGCAAAATGCCACCTTTAACCGTAATAACGCCACGGTAGTGCGCTACCTCGGCGGTTACGATATGGGCTACCGTCGTGAAGAGGCTTTTGGTACTACGCTGGCCGGCTCTATGGCGGCTAACTGGTACAGTTCTAATCTGCGCTTTAATAACAAAACGGAGGCGCCGGTATGGGTTTACGTTGGCGACTATGCCACTACGGCCGAAAGCGATCAGGTTACCGTGCGCTTTTTAGGCGCCCGCTCTGAGAACCCGGCAGCAGGCATCCCTCTTGATAACCAGTCCAACAGCTTTGGCGGCGGCGAAGCCATCCTGCGTATGCGCCGTATGAAAGGCAACGATACGGTTAAACCGGTAGGCGCGGTGGAAGTCAGGGGATCAAGCCCGGTAACCGATATCCGCCTCAACCGCCCCTACGCTAACAATGTGAGCATCTATGTAAAGCTGCCCGCCAACAGCGGCTATGTTCACGTACAGGTTGAAAGCACGACCGACAGCCGTTTTCATGGCGGCACATGCTTCCTGTGGACGCCGCGTGGTGATGTCGTGGCCCAGACGGTCATCGACAAGCTGGACTATCCGTGGACGCCGGTTGATGCCGCCGCTTTTGGTACGCTTAGCGGGCACGGTATCGCTTTTGATACCGACGGCACGCTGGTGCTGACCACCAAAACCCTGTTGAAAGACAACAAGTTGCGCGTGCGCATTAACGGGGTTAACTATCGTATTCCGTTGGAAATCGATGCCTGACTGTCAGCCCGGTATTCACGAGCGGGCAACCTCAACGGCACCACGGTAAAGGCAGCGGTAGTAAAGTTTATGTTAACGGCTGGCTACAACAGGGAATGAAGAACACCTCGTTCCCAGACGGCGAAGTTATCGGCTTTTTTACCGTTGCATAAACCACGACGACGAAGCCGCTGGCAGGGAGCGTTTCCACGCCCGATGACCAGATGAGTCGCGTTAACAAAACGGGCCTTTAGCCTGTAATAACACCCCGCCGCTCCGGCGGGTTTATTTTATTACGCTAGCTTCTTAGTACTTTACATTAGGCATCATGGCGAAGGCACTTTGGGTGAGTTCGGTCAGCTCAACGCCTATCCAGCGGCCGGTCAGCGCGAGGGCGATGCCCACCGCCACCAGCTTGATGGCAAACGGCAGCGTCTGGTCCTGCAACTGCATAACCGCCTGCAGCAGTGACACAATAACGCCCACGATCACCGCCACAATCAGCGGCGGCGCGGAAAGGATCACCACCAGCAGCATTGCCTGGCGAAAGAGCGTCAGGATATCCATTTTTCCCTCACAGATAGCTGTAAAACAGGCCGTCGAGCAGCCGCGTCCAGCCGCTGACCAGCACGAACAGCAGGATTTTCAGCGGCAGCGAAATGGTCATGGGCGACACCATCTGCATCCCCAACGCCAGCAGCACGTTAGAGACGATCAGATCCATGACGATAAAGGGGATAAAAATCAAAAAGCCGATTTTAAAGCCGTTTTGCAGCTCCGACAGCACAAAAGAAGGGATGAGCAGCAGCGGGCTGTCGTGCGCGATGGTGGCCGACATCTCTTTTGGCCACATGCGCTGCGCGTTTTCCTGCAGGTGGATCAAAATGTCCGGATCGGTGTTCTTTACCATAAATCGCTTTAGCGGCTCCGCGCCGTTACTGACCGTATAGTCGAGCCGCTCTGCAGACTGCGTATCAATCGGTACCGTTTTTACCCGCTGGCTGATCTCGTTGAAAACCGGTGCCATTACAAACAGCGAGGCGGCCAATGCAATGCCATAAATCGCCATGTTGGGCGGCACCTGCTGTACGCCCATGGCGTTGCGGGTCAGCATCAGCACCATAGAAATTTTTAAGAAGCAGGTGCAGACAATCATTAAAATGGGCACCAGCGACAGCGCGCCCAGAAACAGCGCCAGCGTCATGGGGTTCAGCGACAGAGAGTCCATGCGCCTACCGCGCCAGCGGGTTGTGGCCCGGCAGCATCTGGGTGATTTGCAGACCAAGACGGCCCTCGACGTCAACCAGCTCGCCTTTTGCAACGGCGTAATCACCGTGGCAGAGCAGCGCTTCACCGGGCGTGACGTTATCGATCATCACCGTCGCGCCCGGAGCGAGGGCGGAGAGTTCTCCCAGCGTCAGCCGCAGCTGGCCGCAGCGTACCGACAGCGCCAGCGGCAGTACCGAGAAATCCGTGGCTTCCGTCATCGATCCCTCGTCCCATTCGGGATCGGGAGTGATCGGCTGCTCAAACTCGTCAGGGGGCAAAGTCACGTCATCGTTCTCCATCTCGCTAAGATAAAAATGAGCCGTCGTGCCGGGCACGATCCGCAGCTCTCCGTGCAGCAGACGCCCGGCGCAGCGGATCGTTCCGCGCCCGTCCGGGGCAAAAAAAGCGTGCTGCGGCAGCACTACATCTCCGCGTTTCATCCCGTCTGGCGACAGGATGACTTCGCCGAGCGCTATCGGCACAGCCAGCTTTAAGTCCGCCGGCAGCGGCAGAGTGTCGCGCTGCCAGCCGGGTTTACTCAGAAGCCGCGCCAGGGTGTCTGCAGAAAGCGCCAGCAGGCTGCGCGCCTCTCTGCCTCCCCACTCCAGCGTCATGACCAGCAGAAATTCACCTGCTGCTTTTTCTTCTGTTACAGCTATGTGGCCGAACAACGCCAGAAGTTCGCCAGAAAGTTGACTTTGCCACCATGGCCAGTACCAGCTCTGCTCTGGTGCGGTCGCTGGCAGGGCAAACGTAGGGGTATCGGCCATCAACGAGAGGGCTGCCTGCGCATCGGTCAGCCCCAGCGTGCCGGCTTCACATTGCCAGCCGCTCATCTCGCCGGGCTGATGACCATCGGCAAGCGCCAGGCGCAGCACGCCCGCTTCACCCGACAGTTGATAAGCATAAGAACAGCCCGCACCAAGCTGTCCACGCAGCCGTGCAGCCTGTTTACTGAGTTTTTTCAGAGACAGCTTGTTCATGCTTCCTGCTCCGACGCACGTCGTTGAAAACGCAGTCGTACCGGGCCGTTCATGCGCTGACGCAGCGACAGACGACAACGCTCCTGATGCGGCAGCAGCGCACGCCAGGCGGCAGGTTGCAGCTGCAGAGCAATATCCCAGCCGCCCGCCGCCAGCGCGGAAAAGCTGGCCTCAACCTCTCCCAGCTTCGGGAGGAACAGCGTCAGCGTCATTTCAGCGGGCGGGCGCTGCTCCGTGACGGCCAGCAAATCCGTTTCGAGTTCCTGCCACATTGCCATGGCAGGCGGTGCGCCGGAAACGCTGCTTTCGTCCAGTTGCCCAAAGCCCTGCTGCTGAGAATCTGACTGGCCGAAAGTCGGAGGGGAAAACCGCCTCTCCCCCTCTTCAAGCAGCTCGCTGAACAGCGCATCTTCTTCGCGTGCCGGTTTGCGCGGCTCGCGGCGTAGCGCGATCTTTTCACCGTCGTCGCGAGGCGCCTCTTTACGTTGCGCACTCTGTGCCGCGCCGCGCTGCTGCATATGGCGCTCCGTTGTCTGCCGCTGGAGATCGTGTTGCTGCTGCAATCGTGCCGCCTGTCGCTGTCCGGGAAGGTTAATCATTCGCTTACCTCCTGCTGTAGTAAAAATTCCAGTTTTTCCACGTCGCGCTGTCGCTGCCGCGTTTCCTGGCGCGCCGCCTCGACGTGCTGTTGCTGAACCAACCGGGCCTGAGCCAGTTCCTCTAGCGTGAGCCGCTCACCGTGCACCTTTTTCAGTGCCTGCTGTTCTTGTTCCAGCGCGCGCTCCAGCAAATAGATTGCCTGATGCACACCACAGTTTTGCGCCGCGAATCCCGCTCTCAGCTGCTGATAACCCTGCTGATATTCATTCAGCCGCTCTCCGGCCCGATCCGTTTGCGTTTCCAGCTGGGTTAACCTCTGCTCGTGCTCACGTTGTTGCCTTTCGCTGCGGTTCAATCGCTGGCGGCGGATGGGCAGCAGCATATTTAGCGTGCGCTGCAGCTCGACGGCGACGGTGTCGACAACCGGTTCTGGCTCCGGATTAGCGTGGCGGCGCATACTGGCTCACCTCCGACAGCTGCAGACAGGTTTGCTCAAAACCGGAGGGAGCGCGCATCGCCTGTTGCAGATAGCCGTTGATAGCGCTTTGCGCCTCTACGGCTGCATCCGTCAGGCTGTCATTGCCTGGCTGGTATTCACCCAGCCGGATCAGCATTTCTACCTGCTGCCAGGCGGCCATAAGCTGGCGCACCGAGGTCGCCTCTTTGATCTGCTGACGAGCCACCACGTTGCTCATGGTACGGCTAAGGCTGGCGAGCACGTCGATAGCCGGATAATGACCGCGTTCCGCCAGCTTGCGCGTCAGCACGATATGGCCGTCGATTAGCGAGCGCACTTCGTCCGCCACCGGATCGTTCATGGAATCCTGCTCAATCAATACCGAATAGAGCGCGGTGATGGCGCCGGTGTTGGTCTGCCCGGCCCGTTCCAACAGGGTGGGCAACAGCGTATAGACCGAGGGGGGCAGGCCGCCGCGTCCCGGCGGTTCGCCAAGCGCGAGGCCAATTTCACGCTGGGCGCGGGCGAAACGGGTCAGGGAATCAAGGATCAGCAGCACGCTTTTACCCTGATCCCGAAAGGCTTCGGCAATTGCGGTGGCGGTAAAAGCCGCGCGGGCGCGCTCCATACTGCTGCGGTCAGACGTGGCGCAAAGCAGTACCGTGCGGCTGCGCAGTTCGCTGTCCAGCTCGTGGTCAAGAAACTCGCGCAGCTCACGGCCGCGTTCACCAATCAGCCCGAACACAATTACGTCACACGGCGTATTACGCGCCAGTTCGGCCAGCAGCGTGGTTTTGCCGCAGCCCGCGCCCGCGAAAATGCCTACACGCTGACCGACGCCCAGCGTCAGCAGCCCGTCGATAGCCCGCATTCCGGTAGGTAAAGGCGTATCGATTCGGGGGCGGGCAGTCGGTGGCGGCGCGTCACCCAGCACCGGTTTGACATCGTCGGCCTCGCCGGGCAACGCAAATGCGCTGACGCTGCCCGCTTCAATGGGGCGCCCAAAGCCGTCCAGCACGCTGCCTAATAACCGATCGGACACGCGAATGCTGTGCGGCAGAAACAGCGGCATCACGCGTGCGCCCTGCGCGATACCGTCCAGCTGGCCCAGGGCAGAAAGCAGCGTGTGTTGAGGATTGAACCCCACCACTTCCGCCAGCACCAGCGTATTATTTTTGCCCTCGATCTGGCAGAGGTCGCCGATGCGGGCACCCGGCAGGCTGCTCTCCAGCAGAATGCCGCTGATACCGGTGATGCGGCCGTAGATGGCCACCGGCGAGAAACGTGACAGCCGCAGCTGGTGAGCTTCAAACCAGTCGTCAAGCAGAGGAAAAGCGCTCACCAGTTCACCTTTATATGTTCCCGGCCGGCGAATTCAATTTCGCTGGAGGTAATCGCCACCAGCCGCAAATCGCCTACCTGATCGCCAATAAACAGCCGCTCCCCGCCGTCCGTCACCACGTTAGCCCGCTTGCCGGTGGTGATCTGTACGATGCGAAACGGCAGCTTCGCGCTACGCAGCCGCGTATGGTTAACCAGCTGTGGCAAGACGTTGTACTGCGCCTGAAAGCGCGTCAGCATACGATCGAGGATCTGCAGCCGTTCTTTGCTCAGTTCGCCGTTCAAAATCAGGCGCCCTTTATCCATATCAATTTTCACGCCCGGCGTCAGGCCACGGTCACGCAGCATCGCCAGCAGCGGCGGCCGTACTTCCTGCAAGGTTTCCAGCATTTTACGGCTGGAAGGCGTGGTAGAGGTTTGCGCCACGGTAGGTTGAAGTATCCAGCTGATAATCGTGAAGCTCAGCAGCAGGATCAGGCTGACCGACAGCACCTGAATACCGCGAGAGAAAAGCCGTGAAGGCACGGGGGCGGACGCCACCACGGGCGCGGCCGCGGCCGCCGGGACAACGGGAGACGGTGCCGCGTGCATCGCTTCCCAGGGCTGTTCAGCAGGGGCCAGACAGAGCCAGACCTCGCCCAGCGCAAAAGGCGTATCGGGCGAAAGCGGATCCAGCAGCGTTAGCGCCTCGCCTTCCGCCTGACGTACCGTGCCCTCCATGCCGTGCAGCTGCCAGCGGTCGTCAATAAAGCACAGCGCGGCGTGCTGAGAGGCCACGCCGTCATCCGTTAATTGCAGATCGGCCTCATCGCTCTGACCCAGCGTCCAGCGCCCGCCGCTGACCGGCAATGCCGCTCCCTGATGGCGGCCCGTGAGTACGCGTAGCTCAAACATAATCTGCTCCTCAGGCATCGAAAGCGTCGATGCCCTCCTCCAGTTCAAGACGACCGACAACGTTAATTGCCAGGTTGGTTTGCAGCTCGGCAAACGACAGCACCGGCACCTGATGGAATTCATCCTGAATGAGTCCGCGCAGTGGACTACGCAGATCCTGTGCCACCAGCAGTACGGCAAACACCGGTTGTTCCGGCGTAAAGGCGCGACGTAACTGGGCAAGGATCGCCATAGTTTGCTCCTGCATCAGCGCGAAAAAGACTTCGTTTTGCGTCTGGCGCAGCGCGTCACGTAGCTCCTCTTCCATCTCTGGCGTCAGCAGCCAAACGTGCAGGCCATCTTCCTGCGTGTATTGATAGCAGATGTGTTCTTTCAGGGAGATGCGCACCAGATCGGTCAGCAGGCTGACATCCCGCTCGTGCTGGCCATGTTCAATCAGCGCTTCGGCAATAGCACGCACCGAGCGCAGCGGGATCCGCTCCGCCACCAGGTTTTGCAGCACGTTAGAAAAACGCGCAATGGGCATTACCCGCTGTAATTCCTGCGCCAGTTCGGGCTGTTCGGCTTCCAGCCAGCCCATCAGCGCCCGCGTCTCCTGCAGGCCAATAAAGTTGGGGGCGCTGGCGTGAATAGCGTTTTCCATCCTTTTCATCAGCAGATCGTGAAAGCCCCAGCGCGGCACGTTTTCATCCTGGAGCACGGCGTGATCGGCGGGCAACCAGAGCAGCGCCGCTTCCTTCCTGGCCTCCGTGCCCGGCTGCACACCCTCCTGCGCCGCCAGCGCTTCGTGCTCCTGACGGCTGACGGCCAACGTCGCCACGCCAAAGGTGCCGACGACGCGTGGAATTTCGTAGACCGAATAGCGAAACTCATCGGCAGGTAACTGTTCCTGAAATTCGATATCAAAGGCGGGTAGCGTGAAACCGTAGTTATAAACGATGCTGTTGCGCAGACGGCGGATGGCCTGTACCAGCTCCAGCGTCTCCGCCGTGCCGCGCGCGCTGGAAGGAAATTGCAGCAGATAAGGCCGCGTAGGGTTGAACTGGCGTAAATCTTCCGTGCCGTTCAGCTCGGGTGGGATCACCTCGTTTTCCATTTGCGGCTGGCTGGCGACCAGCTCTCTTTTCGCGCGCCAGACCTGGAAGCTGCCGGAAGCCAGCGTCAGCAAGGCCAATACGATAAAGACGCCGGTCGGCATCCCTGGCAGCAGGGCGAAACCGAACATGCCGATAGAGGAAAAAACCCAGGCTTTAGGCTGGCTGGTGAGCTGCTCCGCGATCTCCCGGCCAATGTTGTTATCCATGCTGCTGTCGCCGTCAGACGAGACGCGGGTAATGATCATCCCTGCCGTCAGCGAGATCAGCAGCGCCGGGATTTGCGCAATCAGGCCGTCGCCGATGGTCAGCACCGAATAGGTATGCATGGCGTCACCTGCCGGCATGCCCAGCTGCATTACGCCGATGCTGAAACCGCCAATCAGGTTGATAAAGAGAATAACCAAACCGGCAATAGCATCACCTTTTACAAACTTCATTGCGCCATCCATAGCGCCAAACAGCTGGCTCTCTTTCGCCAAATCGACACGCTTGCGTTTGGCGGTATTCACATCGATGATGCCCGCGCGCAGATCGCTGTCGATCGACATCTGTTTCCCCGGCATGGCATCCAGGGTAAAGCGCGCGGCTACTTCTGCCACCCTTTCTGAACCTTTGGTAATCACCAGGAAGTTCACCACGGTCAGGATCAGGAACATGACCATCCCTACCGCCAGGTTGCCGCCGACCACGAACGTCCCGAATGCGGCAACGATATGACCCGCGTCCTGCTGCACCAGAATCTGTCGTGTGGTAGAGATCGACAGCGCCAGCCTGAACATAGTGGTCAGCAGCAGCACCGCCGGAAAGCTGGAAAACGCCAGCGGCTTGGGCAGATACATGGCCAGCACCACCAGCAGCGAAGACAGACAGATATTCACGGCGATCAGCGCATCGATTAGCCCCAGCGGCAGGGGAATAATCAGCATAAACACAATCGCCAGCGCAAACATCGCGCCAATAATTTCGGAGCGCCGCATGGCCGCCAGCGCAATACGATTCAGGATCAAAAACAGGTTATTCATACCGCTCCCTGACTTCCTGCGCGGTTCTGGTTATTAATCAGTTGTGTAATGGCACCGCGCAGCAGCGTCGCCGCTTCCGGCCGATTTTTCTGGTTCTGCCACAGCATCGGTGGAATATCGTTGACCAGCGGCAGTAGCCCGTTCAGGAAGCGCAACCGCGCCTGCGGCTGTTCGCCCGCAAACTCTTTCCCGATGGCGGTAATATCGTTCGGCAGCAGCCCCATTTCCGCAATGCCCAGCAGCCGTTTGGTCATATCCAGCCCGTCGAGGGCGGAGAGCGGTATTTTTCCACCGCTGCGCAACCGGTTAAGCAGCTCGTCGCTTTTGACGATCATCTGCGTCAGCCGGCCTGCCTCGCTCAAACCAAGATGGATTTTGTGCAGCGAGCGCGAAGAGAGCGAAGGCGTCAGTGAAGCAATATCCTCAGCCAGGGCACGCTGAAGCGTACGCAGCCCGGGCCGAAACTGCTCGCGGCCAAAACGTTCCAGCAGGCTGCTCAGGATCACCGCCGCCGACTGGTGCTTAACAATGCCGTGGTAGTAAAGATTACGCATCGACTGTTTTTCGGTGGGATCGGTAGTAAAGCTGGCGATGGAAGATGCCGTATTCAGCCCGGCCCGCACGCGGTCGCCGTACTGCTCGTGGAGTTTATTCAGTGCCTCGCCAGCGGCATTGGCGGTCGTGATATCGCCGCTGCGATCGGCCTCACGCAGCGTCATCCGTAGCAGCAGATCGCAGCGTGCCGGATCGTTGTCCGCCGACGCGACCAGCTGTTCCGCATTTGCCCCTTGTCCCAGTCCCCCTTTCAGCGAGCCAAGCCGCGCTTCCAGCTTCTCTTGCTGCTCATCGTCCAGCAGCTGATAAAGCTCGCCCAGCCGTTCGATACGTTCCACCGCGCTGCGATTGCTGCGCAAATGCTGGGTGTTGATCTGTCGACGGTTCAGGCCCTTACTTTTTTTCTCCATTTTTTCGCTGAACATCATCCCGATCTCTTCCAGCGAATCGGCCAGAGAGTCTGCTGCCAGCGACATATTTACCGGTCTGGCACGCACATCCGATCCCGGTGCCGCCTGGTCCGCTGCTGCCTGTCCCGTTGCTGCCGGACGCGGGCCATCCTGCTTTAACAGCGTTCTGACCAGCGCCTGTTGATACTGAAGAGAAGAATGGACTTTTATCATCCCGGCCCCAAAGGTTCATTTCGCGATGGGGTTAAGTGGAAAAAAAACCAGGCCGGTTCCCGATTTAAAAAAGTAAAAAAAAGCGCCGGACTGAAACTTTCAACTGACGTTATTAGTGTAAAAACTTGCACAACTATTTTTAATTCTCCGACAAAATTTGTCTCAGACGATTCTTAATTAATTCAGCGAGACCGCGCAGCTCCAGCTATTTCACCTTTTTTTCTACCTGGCACACCCTTTGCAATAACAACGTTATCTGAATAATGCCTGGAGCAAAAAATGTTAACTGCTACGCCGATTGAAATGTCATTTACCGCTGAAGCCCCGGTCGCCGTTTTATGGCAGGAAATTCTTTGTCAGCAGAATCGCAAACTGCATAATTTTATTCGCAAGCGCGTTTCAAACCGGGAAGATGTGGAAGACATTGCACAAATGACCTGCGTGGAAGTGCTGCGCAACAGCCATAAATTTCTGGGCGCATCGCGGCCAGAAACCTGGCTTTTTGGTATCGCCGCCAATCTAATCCGCAACTACTACAAGACGCATCAGAACCGTTTTCTCTTTGACAGCATTAACGAAGACAACGTGTTGGAGCTGATCCAGGAGTGCGATCCCAGCGATATTATCGCTAACGATCAGCTACTCAGCGTGATGGCCGCCTCGATCGATCGTCTGCCGGAGGAAACGCGCCGGATGTTGACCATTCTGGTCGAGCGCAACGGCAGCTATCAGGATGTAGCGACCTCGCTGAATATTCCTTTGGGGACGGTAAAATCGCGTCTGTCACGCGTGCGTGAATCGCTAAAAAGCACGATAAGCTAAGGACAGGCTTTTGTGGTCTGCCTGGCATAATAATTAATTATTTGCGATCTGCCGCCATTTTCAGAATGTGGTTAATGGCCACCCACAGGAATATTTGCTGTACTGTAGGATATGAGGAGTACATTTTTTTGGCTGCGCGATAAGCTGTAATAATTTATGCTTATTATTCCCTTTTCATTAACCAGAGAGAGAAATGCTTTCGTCTGAAATATTTAGTCTCAACGTCAGTAAAGAGCCCTATAATGGCCGAGCTATTTTACCCGACTTCGCGCTTGACCGCGTTAATGATGCCATCTATTTGGTGCGTCAGGATGCGCGGCTGGCTTATATCAATAATAAAGCTTGCGAGATGCTCGGTTATAAT
>Ga0157358_1001213_pt1 | contig 11208 bp, 7 predicted proteins | sample AttcapACBM2_FD_111484 | JGI IMG/M metagenome (GOLD analysis project Ga0157358, IMG submission 111484) | Fungus gardens microbial communities from leaf cutter ant in Botucatu, State of São Paulo, Brazil - Atta capiguara ACBM2 | ecosystem: Host-associated > Fungi > Mycelium > Unclassified ...
ATGTATCAAGACCAAAGAAAGTGGACTTAGTTTCTTTTCATTTTCATTTTCTTTGTTGATTTATTTTTCATTTTTTCTATTTTTAGAACTCTAGGGTTAGGGTTAGAAGTGATCAGTCACATCAGTCACATCTGATGGTGTAGTCACAACATTGATCACAGGACTTAAGAGAAGAAAGTAGAAAGTTCTAGAATAAAATGACATCATACAACATGGAAACCACATGTTGGCCTCATACTTTACACATGGTCATTTAGGGTAGGGTGCACAGTAGCTAGCACAGACCATCTATAGGAGTATATAAGATAGACTATTTTGTAAAGAGCTCTTTATTGAGTTCTCTTGTGTTTTACTCTAATGTAAGAGTTTGATCTTTTACCTCACTCTAAAGATTTAAGTTCATAATAGTATGACTATCACAACTATCACAAAGACATAACAAGATATGATGGTTGTCACAAATTTGGTCACAGTTATAGTCACAACATTATATAACATAGAAAAGATATAGAAGGTTAACTCTAACTCTAACCCTACATCTAACCTACCCTAAATCTAGAAGGATATTATTATATATTATGATTATAGCATGATGACTTTATATACATAACTTATATTATTTAGAGTAGGCTAGATACAAGCATGCATAGAATATACTCTAAAGATATATAAAGTAGATATATTTATACTAAGAGTTCTATTGAGTTCTTTTGTGTTAACCAATATAAGATTTCTCTCTTGTTCTAACTCTTAGACTTAAGTTATAATATACTTGATAGTTATGAAAAATATAGCTTAGGATTCCCTGGAGATTGTAAACTTAGTTGCTCTAACACTAGATATATATACAATCCTCAGAATTCTTTATGACTATAGTATTTTATTAAGAAAAAAGATGAATTTCTCTGCTTAGTGTAAGACTACAGAAATTTTAATACACTTATGTTATGGCAACCACTAACTAAGATGGTTAATGGCTTACTAAGTAGTCTTATAGCAAAGAATCTCATAAAATCATAAGAGAACTTAACAAGAAGTCTCTAATATATTGTTACACTGTTTATACTACTAGTACATAGTCTATGCTAATGATAAACAACCCTATTCTAATGTCTAGATATCTGCTATGAGGTAAATATACCATAGACATACATCTTGATATTATTTCTTCTAGCCCTTTCCACAATGTTCTAAGCTTATGCATTATGTCATGTAGTGTATCATATGACTACAATTACATGCCTCTTCATCATCCAAGAAATAAAAGAAAAGAAAATCAAAACACCATGACAACTTATGATTAAGAACAAGTACCTGCTCCTATTAATTTTTGAACTCATTATGGAACTCATTTCAGAACTTTAAGATTATTATGACTTAAGTTTAAGTAATAGAATAAAAGACAACTCTTGTATTAAGTAATATAAGAGAATTTAATAGAGTCTTCAGTATGAACTATTCTATCTTATATACTACAGGTTGTAGTCTGTGCACCATCTATTCTAGCCTACCCCAATGCTATATGCACATTCCATAAAGCCAATACACTTTAGCTATATTATTATAATATCAGCTACTATAGGTTTTTCTCTTAATTTTCCCATATGATAAGTTACTGTGACTGTGACTGATATAGCCATTTATGTGACATAAGTGACTATCATATGTGATATTATATTACTTTTTGTATTTAAATAAGAAAAGATATAAAAATAAAAATAAAATAAAATAAAATAAAAAGAATAGAAAACAAAGTCTATTTCTGTAATTTCTAACAAAGATGTCTGGTACTTTACCAAGCTAAATATATACTAAAGCTTTAACAATGTCTATATCAAATCTAATAATAAGTAAAAGATAATCTTTCATATGAACTAAACTTTTTGAACTTTTAGTAATGTTTTTTGGTATGACTAACAGTCTAGCTGTCTTCCAAACTATGATGAATATCACTTTTTGGGACTCCATAGTAGAGGGTTTTATAATAGTATATATGGATAATATTCTAAATTTCACCTAGATATTAGAAGAATACTATAGAGCTATTTGTAGAGTTCTAGAGATCTTTGTTAAGCACAAGTTATTTCTGTACTCCAAAAAATGTAAGCTTGACAAGCTGTACATTAAGTACTTTTGCCTGGTTATTTTTGTGGATCAAGTTGAGATAGACTCCATAAAGATTGCTAGAGTTTGTGACTGGTCTATACTGACTACCTATACAGATATGCAAGTATTTCTTAGCTTTACCAATTTTTACTGAAGGTTTACTCATAGCTTTTTGGATATCATATATCTTCTCTTAAATATAACAGATAGTAATAGTACATGAACATGAAACTCTGTATAGTAAGTGGCTTTTAATATAGTCAAGAATGCTATCACTACAGTACTAGTACTGATCTTCTTGGACACTTTGACTTTCTTTCACATTAAAGCAGATAGCTCAGACCTCATAGCCAGTACAGTAATTTCCTAAGTATCTGAAGAAAATAATAAGTAATATCTAATAGTATTTCTTGACAAGTCTCTCTCTCTGGTAGAATATAGCTATAAAATACATAACAAGGAAATGCTGGCAATTAGCAATCATCCATGCATTGGAAGAATGGCATTACTTTTTAGAAGGAGTTACAACCCTAGTTGAGATTTGAATAGACTATAAGAATCTTAAGTACTTCATAACTATCAAGAAGCTAAACTGAAGACATCCCTAGTAGTTACTGTACTTGGTATGGTTTGACTTTATACTATACCATTGTTCTAGAAAGTCCATAGAGAAGTCTAATACACTTTTTAGACAAACTGATTATAGTACTAGCTTTCAGAATGATTAAGATATAATACTGCTCAAAATGAAGTTTCTTACTGTTTAGGTATTGAAAGGTGTGGCTGTGAAATGTGAAGAGAGAGCTCTTTTAAAGAACACAAGATGTGAAAATCACCTAGGAGAGTAGAAAGAACTGGTAGAAAAAACTATATGCAAACTCTAATAATCTACAGCAAAGTTGCTACACTCTTTGGAATAATTAGAGAATAAGAATCTGCTATTGTTTTGTGGTAAGATATATGTCTCTAACACTATGGATCTCTATTATCAGGTAGTTGTACTGTATCATAGCTCAAAGGTAGCTGAATATATAGTGTTATAACTTAAGACTTATAGAGTGAAGTTATAGAGTGAAGTCAGAAAAAGAATCTTGTATTAGAGTTAATACAAAAAAACTTAATGGAGTTTCTAAGTACAATCTGTCTATCTTATATATGCTCAGCTCATGGTCTGTGCTACACTAAACCTAGCCTACTCTAAAGAGCATATGTTTGTCTTAAGGTCAACATATATAATATATGTTATATAATGTCATTCTTCTGGAACCTTCTATAATGTTTTGTATGATGCATGATTGTGTGACTGTGACATGTGACAGTTTGTGACAGTTTGTGACAGTTATATATGATATCATGCTAATACTCAACTCTAAGTTTGAAAATAATAAAATAGAGAGAAAAGAAAATGAAAATAAATAGAGTTTACCATTTTCAACTCTAACATATAGGTAGATGGAAGATCCTGAAACTAGTCTCTTAAAAGTACTAGTAGTCTCAGATATTGAGATATATTAGTCAATATGTTAGCACTTGTGATCTTTGCTTGTATACTAAGCTAGTATAATACCTATCTCTTAGCAAGCTATACTCACTATCTATACTAGATACAAGATAGAAGACTATAAGTGTGGACATTAATATCAAACTTCCAGAGTTTACAGGGTTTAATACAGTGATAATAGTAGTTAACTTGGTATTTAAAAGAACTTACTTTATCTTAATACATACAATCACCACTATAAAGAGCACTATAAGACTCTTCATACATGACATCTGGAAATTACATGGCTTTCCTATCCATGTAGTTTTAGATAAAGAACCATAGTTTGTTACTTGCTTTACCAAGGAGTTATATTAGGCATTAAGATTGCTTTATCTACAGCTTAGTAAAATAGATAAATAGAGCATATCAATTAGGAACTAGACTAGTATCTCTAACTGTCTATAAATGAGGAACAAAGTAACTGGTATGATCTCCTATCTATGGTAGAGTTTCAGTATAGCAATCATGTTCATGTTTCTACTCAGCAATATTCTTTCTCTTTAAATACAGGTTACTTTCCCAGAATAGGCTTTGAACTACACCAATAAAAGTCAGGATTGGAAGATGTTAACAGAGATCAAGTAGAAAAGAAGTTATGATAGGGTACAACAAGAACTATGTAATATTAGATTTTGACTATATGTTAAAGAATTTGAAGGGAACAATATCAGTATCAAAAATCAATAGAAAAGATAAAAACAATAATATAAGAATAAAGTACATAAAATTCCTGAAAGAGCTCTCATAAATACAAAAGAGTATTGTTAGAAAGAATATTAAAAGGAATATATGAATAACATCTACTTACAAATACTTTTCCTTGCTAACACACTCCTAAATAACAAACCTTATACTGTGTAACAAGCTTTCTTGGAAAATTTAGTAAATAGATTGCAAAGCTCCTTAAGAGCTTATAACAACACTATACATTTGCAGTGATGCACCCTGAAGGCACCCCTCAAGTTGAACCTTATGACTAATGATACTAACTAATACTCATCTTGTTAGCCTTTCTCAAGCTAGTAGAACTCTCCAGAACTTGCCTGAAAGTGAAAGCTAAGTACTAACAGTGCTTACTCAGGAAATAGTAATTAAACTGCTTACAAGTGAGGAAATTTGGATAGGAATTCTCTATTTTGCTCTTCTCCACTCATAGCTTATATATTAGTCTAAAAATACAAGAAATGAAAGCAAAGAATGTAATCTAAAACAATTGAAAAAGTCTTTTGAGGTTTCAGAAGCACATAGTCTTCCTTTTATTTTCTATCTGACACCAGCCTAATGACCTTTTCCTGCTTACAAGTACTGACTTTCTTCCTCTTTAGTTGTTTCCACTAGCCATTTCTACTTGTAAGCCTATTTTTGACTCCTTCAGCTTCCAATCAGTCATGTTCCTATCTTGTTCTATCATCTGAACATTTGTGGTGATCTCCAATTATACTTGTGAGTGCCTATTCTTTGTAGCTAGTCTTTTGTTCAATAGTATGTCATATTTCTAAGAATTTCATTTTCTAAGATCTAGTTTGTTTAGTAGCTACCACACTATCTCTTAAATTAGTTTTTGCTCAAAAGAGTTCAAGGCATTATCTAGAAGCATCAAGTTTTCTTGTAAAGCCTTTAAATAGATCTTAAATGCTCAAAATCTCAATGAGAGTATGTTTTCTTGTAAAAAAAGAATTTTCCAGCATAACAATATCATAAAATTCATAGTGCAAATGAAGTCCATGCTAGAAGAAGCAAAGTTGACTATCTGGAAGTAACAGAAAGACATGATATGTTACTACAACTATAGATGGATTACCATTGATTTATATCCAACCACCATTGATTCAAGCTATAGCAATCTAGGAGAGGAGATAGATATAAGAAAACTGACCTGCTCATGAAATTCCAGTGCTTAAATATTTCCAATACCCATACTAAACCCTACAGAGTTTTTACTTTCTATTAGTCAGCTATCTTTAAACACTACTGAATTTTGTAGAACTCATTAACTTAATGCTGCTACTTTCTGCTATCAAGCTTTATTAAATATTATCTAGTATACTAATACTGTCTGTTATATGTGTTGCTATCATGAACCTTCTTTCTTTCCTGGCTAACCTTTTAGATACTTCCATCAAAGTCTCTAACTATCTAGTGTTATAATTCAAGACTTAGTGTTAAGTCAGAAAAGAAATCTTGTATAGAGTTTATACAAGGGAACTTGATGAAGTTTCTAAGTACAATCTATCTATCTTATATATGCTAGACTAATGGTCCATGCTACACTAAACCTAGCCTATCCTAAAGAGCATATATTTGCCTTAAAGTCAACATATATAATATATACTATATGATATTATTTTTTTATAATCTTTTACAATGTTCTTTGTGATATATGATCATGTGACAGTCATATGTGACATCACAATAACCCCTAATCCTAAGTCTGAAAAATAAAAATAAAAATAAAAATAAGAAAGGAAATGAAAAATAAATAAAGTCTACCATCTTTAATTCTGATATCTAAATACAATTATTCTTTGATTTTTTTTTTAAGTCAGTAATTTATTACACAGAGTATGATGGTAGTTCATGCCTACAGGAGAATTTATGTACAGAGTATCAATACTCTAACCTTTTTATACAGTTATCCAACATAAAGAACTACTATACAAAGGACTACTAAGAAATTGAACCCATAACCTCAAGTAGGTTTGAGGTAGGCATAATACATATAGATAGGAGGCTCTTTCACTATATAATCTCTCCCCCATTATTCTTTGGTTATGTTAGTGTTATTTTACTAGATTGAAATATATTTTATTTATATTTAGAATAGTTATTATTTTCAAGAGTTCTTATTCTGTTTTCTTAGAACATTTATAGAAATAAGTACCACTTATAATTAATCCAGACAATATACTTAGGATCTTTCTAAAGATTGTAAGCTCTGCTAAACTCTACAAACTTTGCCAGTTGCTCTAATTATTATAATTACAAACAATAGACTTGTTATTTTATCTTATTTTTATTCTCTTTATTTTGGACTTAGGCAAAGAAGTGTGATGTAATATCATATATTACTATCACACTTGTCATAGGGTGGTCACATATGTTATAATTATAGATCATATAATTACATAACATAGAGAAGATTATTAAAAGTTCTAGAGTAGATAATGTTATATAGTAATAGCATATTAGTATTGTAGCAACTACTAACCAAAATGGTCAATAGTATACTAAGTAGTCTTACAAGTGAGAATTTCATGGAGATTACAAGAGAACTCAACAAGGAGTTCTTAATAAATTTTTATACTATATATATTACTAGTATATAGTTTGTGCTAATAATAAATAGCCTTATCCTAATGTCTATGTATTAGCTATAAATGTACCATGTATATACTATAAGGTAAATATGCTGTAGACATACATCTTGATATTATCCTTTCAGTATCTTTTCTAATGTTCTAAGCTTATAACATCATGTGACCATGGTCACATACTTCTTCATTATGCAAGTAAAAGAAAAAGAAAAGAAAAAGAGAAATCAAATCAAAGTAGATAAAAATAAAATAAAATAAAATATAAAAATACAAGTATACCATAACAGTTGTGTCAGAAGTACAGTATGAAGTATATATATAGTACCAGCCAGATGTCAAAGCTAAGCTTGACATTGCACACTTTTAGTATAACTAGTTTAGTGGCTGGTCTATTCCTAACAAGTTGGCTTTACAGAAAGTATATAAACTTTAGAATAGGTTGGTTGTAGTGTGTATATATAGACCACAGTCTATAGTATATAAGATAAACTAGCTTATAGTAGAAACTCCATTGAGTTCTCTTGTATTACTCAATATAAGGTATGTCTTTTGTTTTAACTTAAGACTTAAGTTATAATATTAGAACTCAACATCTATTCTTGAGACTACTCTATATCAGGCATTCTCTATTTCATTACTCTTTTATCATTCTTGATTGATAGTCATTGCAATTGTTAGTCATCTCAGATTAGAAGTCAGACCCTAGATATAAAGAGGAGCTAGCTATTCAGCATAGACAGTTATAGACAATAGTAATCAAATTCAGGCCACTATTTAGATGTTACTCATTATTTAAGTGGATGGTGTTGAGTAGGATATGTATATTGTTCAAATAGAAGGCTTGTACTACTTGTAATCAGTTTATACAAAGTAGCAACATTGTTTATTCAGAAAATATCTAGCTTAGAGATTCTCTACTTAAAAATATTAGTGTAACAGTTGGATTAGAGCAGTAGTTAGTAAGGCAGTAAGCAAGTAGTCAGTAGATAGTATAAAGTCAGATAAGAAGAATACTAGCTAGTACTTACAGAGGAAATTATTAAACACTATAGTAACAGAAAAAAATAAAGAGCAAGAAATAGCAATATTATCAGAGGAGTTGAGAGAGAAGAACAAATTATTGGAGTTAATGCAGCAAGTGTTGAAAAAAATCAAAGAAATGCAAGATAAATTGGAGAGGTTAAGAAAGAAAGAAAAAGAAAAGATATGAGTGAGAATAGAAAAGAAGAAGAAGGCAGAAGGAGTACAAAAAGGATATTAAGTTAAAAATAAAAGTAAAAAATGAGGCAAAGAAGAAAAATAAGATCAAAGAAATGAAGATAGTAGAAGAGAGAAAACTGAGGAGGAGAGTAAATCAGAAGAGAGCAATGTAAGAGAAAAAATGTTTTGGTTGTAGGGGCTTTAGACATATTGTCTGTAATTGTAGAAATAGTGAGAGTAGTAAAAAGGAGAGTTTGACATATCAGCCCTCAAATAAGGAAAGATAAGTTGAAGAAAGAAAAGGGGAAAAAGAAAGAGAAGCTAGTATGAAAGACAGAGAAGGAAGAATCATTGAAGGAAGTTACAGTAAATATAAGATTGGAGAGAATAGACATACAAGAGAGAATTAAAGAGAAGGCATTATTGGATAGTGGAGTCATGAGTTGTGAGGAAGAAGAGGTTTAAGTCAAAGAAAATTGAGAGGCCAATATATGTAAGAAATGTGGATGAAATATTTAATAAGAAGGAACAAATAAAACATACTGTAAAAGTAAATATTTATTATCAAAGACATAGGGAGATGATAGAGATAGATGTGATTGGTAGACAAAAGTAAAACATAATCTTGAGAATGCTATAGCTTGCCCATCACAATTCTGAGATTGATTAGAAAACTAAAAAATATAAATGACAAGGTATCCAAAAGAATGTGAAAGGTAGTGGAGGTCAAAGCAAGGAAAATTGGGATAGCAAAAACAAAAAGTAAAAGAAGTGAAAGAGGAAAAAAAGAAGAAGAAGAAGAAGAAAAAAAAAGAAATGAAAGACAATAGAGATAAAGAATGTAGCAGATGAATAGAAGATTTGAAATGATAAAGAAAAAGTAGCAAGATTAGAAGAGAAGATAAAAAAACTGATACTAAAACAATTCCACAAGTAGATTGAGCTATTTGGAAAGAAATTAAGTGAGAGGATGCTAATGAAAAATATATGGGACCATGCAATAGGTTTGAAGGAGAAATATGTGTCAAGGAAAGAGAAAATCTATTACTTGTTTAGTAGAGAAAGAGAAGAAGTGAGGGAGTTCATTCAGAAGCAGAAAAGAAAGAGACATATTTGACTATTTAAGTCACCACAGACTGCACTGATATTTTTTATAGGAAAGAAGAATGGAAAGAAGAGAATTGTTACAACTCAACAATCTTAGAGTTAGTTATAGAGAAAAACCTTGTATTAGGAAAATACAAAAGAACTTGATAGAGAGCTCTGTTTCTCTACCTTATATACCCTAGACTAGTGCTCTGTACTACACTATTATTAGTCTACTCTAAGTGACCATGTGTATAACATACTATATGATATTATTTCTTCCAGAACCTTCTACTACTTTCTATTATGACACATGATTGTATGATAGTGTCTTGTGATTGTGACAGTGACATGTGACATCATGCTAAACCCTAACCATATGTCTAAAAATATAAACTAAATCAAAAAGAAAAAAGAAAAAAGAGAAAGAGAATAAAATAAAACTAAGTCCAACTTCTGTAATTTTAACAAGAATGGTACAAGACTACCAATATCTAAATGAGTGGATAATCAAGAATAATTACCCATTGTTGCTCAATCCAGATATTATTGAGAATATTAAGACCAAGAAGGTATTTACAAAGTTGGACTTGAGATAAGGATACAATAATATGAGGATTAAGAAATGTGATGAGTGAAAAGTAGTCTTTACAACACCAGAAGGATCATTTGAGCTGACAGTCATGTTTTTGGTTTGACAAACTCACTGGCTACATTTTAGGCTATAATGAAAAAGTTACCAAGAGACTTGATTAGCATAGGGCAGGTGGCAAGTTTTATTGATGATATGTTGGTAGGAATAAAAAATGAAGAGAGAAATGATGAACTGGTAGAGTAGGTCTTGATAAAAATGGAAGTAAATAATTTGTATGTGAAGCCAGAGAAGTGTAAGTGGAAAGTGAAAAATATAGAATTTTTAATAGTTGTAAAGAATCAGATGAAATAAAGATAGAGGAAAGAAAGTGAAAGCAGTGTTGAATTAGTTGTTTCCTAAATTAGTCAAGGAGATACAGAAGTTTTTGGGGTTAGGTCATTATTATAAATAATTTGTGAAAGACTTTGGTAAGATAACAAGGCTATTATGTGAGTTGACTAGAAAAGAACAAAAATAGAAGTAAGAGATAAGATAGGAGAAGTTGTTTGAAGTATTAAAAAATGTTTACTATGGAGCCAATTTTAATAATACTAGATTTGGATAAGAAGATAAAGATAGAGGTAGATATGTCAAATTATGTGGTTAAAGGAGTGTTATCTATGAAGCATGCAGATAGAAGGTAGATATAAGAGAACTCTCTACTTCATCTAAATTAAAGTCTGTAGTGCTCACAAATACCTAACTTATTCTTATGATCCTCTCATCCTTATTAGACATAGTTTACAATAGAAGGTGAAAGTTTGTGGGGTTGGCTTGGAGTTATACTAGGTGTGGAAACTCTATACTAAGTGTGTAGTAATATAGGCTTTTCAGAATGACCTTGTTTTTAGCTTATATACTGTGCTGTTTGTCTACTGTATGGTTGCAACTTCAGAAAATAAAGTGGAGTTCAAAGAGAGTGAGTACTGATAGTGGTGTATTACTAAAGAACATCAGAGATATTGAATAGTCAATTATCAGACTAGTGGAATACAATATATCTATTAGCCTTATATACAAAGTATAGCCCCAAGCAGAGGTTTTAGTAGTGAAACACTAAAAGAGATTGAATAGAAGAACTAAGGGAACTTTACTATGGAAGGCCAAGTTGGAAAGAAGTATATCTTTTATAAAAGACAAAGTACTTATGGAGTTTGAATTTAAGTATAATACTACTGTGGGGAATATGTTGTGGATATAAGATTATTGAGCTTTTGTTGGGATTTGAATAGTTAAATACTACTGCAAAGAATAGGTTTTTGAATAAGTAGACTTAATATATGATAGTTTCCCAAGTCCTATACTAATGTCCTGCTGTCAAGAAC
>Ga0157358_1001214_pt1 | contig 11208 bp, 10 predicted proteins | sample AttcapACBM2_FD_111484 | JGI IMG/M metagenome (GOLD analysis project Ga0157358, IMG submission 111484) | Fungus gardens microbial communities from leaf cutter ant in Botucatu, State of São Paulo, Brazil - Atta capiguara ACBM2 | ecosystem: Host-associated > Fungi > Mycelium > Unclassified ...
ATGTTCAGTAGTGCTAAAAAGCTACAAAGTCTATTGCAAAGTTTACAAATGTCAGGATTAAATAAGCTTACTGGGCTACATGAAAGAAGCAGAAGTAGAACAGGACAAATAAGTAGGAAGGGATATTTAGAGAGCTAAAGAAAAGATTTATAAAAAAACTAGTGTTAACAGTACTTGACTTGGATATAAAAAATAAGGATAAGAATTGATACATTAAACTATATAATGAAGGGAGTGTTATCAATAAAGTGCAAAAATAGTAGATAAAGATTGGTAATGTTATAACTTAGGCCTAAAAATCTCTAAAAGTTGGTTTGTGTATATCTAATCTACTTTAAAGTTATGAATAAGTTCTTTTAGTAGTTTCAATGATGTTTTACCATGTCACATGACTGTGTGACTGTGACTGTAACACATGTCATGCTTTCATTATGCTTTGTAATATTTATAACCATTATATATAATGTGATGTCATACTTCTTAGCTAAGTCTAAAGAAGAAAATAAGAAAACTAAACTATGGAAGAAAAGAGAAATCATAAAAGACTAGCAAAATGAAATTAACTCAAAAAATTTCTAACAGATAGTATACTTGTTCAAGTCTTTAAACAAGATTAAGAGAAATTACAAGATTTATAACAAGAAAATATTAATAGTAATCAGAGGATTGAAAAACTGGAGATATTCATTATAAGATGCTAAGCACAAATTTGAGATCTGGACAGATCATAAGAATCTAAAGTACTTCATGAAGGCATAGAAATTAAATTATAAACAGACAAGATAGACATTATGTTTGTTAAGATTTAATTTCACTTTGAAACATGTACCAGAAACAAAGATGAGAAAAATGAATAGACTGAGTAGGAGGCTAGATTGGAAGAATGGAAAATAACAACAAAAATCAAAAATTAATAAAAAAAGAATATAAGGAAATCTAACTTTTCATTGATACTGAACTCTGTAGGCCTTACTATGGACTTCTTTATCTTACAATGTTACTAAACTATACTACCAGACCTATAAACTCTCCTAACATTAGCTGCTAGACTTTATGCTTGTACACTATCTCTTCAGAAGATCTTCTAAATTGTTATCAGTTACTCCTCATTATTATTCTGATGGTTAGCTCAGTATTTTTTTTACTAGATTGCAATAGTTTGTAGGATATTTATAATAGAAGCTATTTTTGGAAAATCTCATCCTGCTTTCTTGGGTTTTTCTAAAGATAGGTTATATTTGATTATTAACTACTATAATATAACTTAGGTTTTTCTGAAGATTGTAAACTCTATGAAATCTGATGGACTTTGCTCAGTTATCATAACAAAAAATAGATTTAGAACTTGACAGAGATAGTAGAAGTGTTACAAACTTAAGACCTTAGAGTTGGTCAAAAGGATGAACCTTGTATTAGGTTAACACAAGAGAACTTGATAGAGAACTCTGTACAGGATTTGTCTACCTTATATACAAATACCTAATGGTCTATGCAAGCTATTTCTAGCCTACTCTCAACAACCATGTGTTTCACATGTTGTATGATATCATTCTTCCAGAATCTTCTACATCCTTTCATGTGTCATGTGACTTGTGACCGTGTCATCTGATGTGACCTGCTGTGTGACAGCATGATCTTATCACTCTAACTCTAACACTAGTTTCTAAAAATAGAATAAAGAGAAATAAATCAAAAAATAAAATAAAATGAGAGAAGAAAATAGAAAGATATTAAGTCCACTTCTTTCATTCTTGACAAGAAGAACCTGAAGTAAATTTAATAGAAAAATAAAAAGAACAAGAGAAAAAAATAAAGAGGTAGTTAAAGTGGTAAAAGAAAAAAGTGTTAAGTGTTACAACCTAAGTTCAAGAGTTAGAACAAAAGAGAAACCTTGTATTGGTTAACACAAGAAAACTTAATAGAGTTTCTTGTATAGGTAAGTCTACTTTATAATATAATGTTATCTTTCTAGATCCTTTTATATCCTTCTTTATATTGCATGATATTGTGACTGTGACATTTGTGACATGATTTGTGACAGACATCACACCTTGTCATATTATTGTGATAGTTGTGATAGTTATATAGAACATGCCATTACTTCTCTTAACTAAGTTCAAAATAAGAGGAAAAAATAGGAAAATAAGAAAAAATAGAAATAGAAATTAAGGTGCTGAAAAGAAATGAGTAGCAGATAGAGAGAGAATTGGTATTAAAGCAAGGGGAAAGTTTATATACCAAAGAATAAGAAGTTGAGAGTAGAGATTATTCAATTGCATCATGATATACTAGTAGCTGGATATAAAGGTAGATAAAAAACAACAGAGTTGGTGATAAGGAATTACTGGTGGCCAGAAGTAGCAAAGAATGTAGAAAAGTATGTAGATGGATATAATTTGTGTTAGAGAATGAAGAATCAGACAAAAGCACCAGTAGGGAAGTTAATGGCAAATGAAGTGTCAGAGAAACCATGAGTATACTTGATAGTGTATTTCATTATGAAGTTACTGTTAGTAGTAGGAAAGAATGCAATACTGGTATTATGTGACAAATTGTATAAGATAACATATTTTGTGGCAATAATGGAAAAAATGTTAGTAGAGAGATTAGCAAGTTTGTTCAGGAATAATACATGGAAGTTATACATATTATCAGAGAGTGTGATATTGGATTAAATATCACAGTTTGTGGTGGAGTTAACTAAGAAGTTGAATAGAATGTTGAGCATTGAGATAAAGTTATCAATGGCATTCCATCCACAAATAGATAGACAAACTGAACATATGAACTAAAAGTTGGAATAGTATTTGAATTTCCTTGTAGATCACAGACAAAAGGGTTGGCTAGAATGGTTGGAAATAGCAGAGTTTGTAGCAAACAATAAAGTTTATTCAGCAACAAAAGTAACTCTATTTATAGCAAAATATAGAAGGGAGTTGAGGATGGAATCAAATATTAGAAGAAAAAGAAAAGTGGAAAAGGCAATAGAGTTTATAGAGAGGATAAAAAAAGTAGGAAGCTATGAAATGAGAGAAAGGAGATAAGATAATGTTAAGCATAAAAGATTCAGTGTTCAAAGAAAGACTGGTAAAGAAGCTAATGAATTGATATGTTGATCCATATATCATTGAAGAAGTAGTATCTACCAATATAGTCAAACTAAGGCTACTGACTTCAATGAGGATTTACCTGGTTGTAAACATTAGTTGAGTAGTGAGATATAGGGAACCAGTAAAGAAGCAAAATATAAAGAAACCAAAACCAGTAGAAGTTGATAGAGTTAAGGAGTAAAAAGTCAAAAAATACTAAATAAACAAAAAATAAGAGAAGTAATAAAGTACTTGGTATGATGGAAGAGGTTTATGGTAGAGTATGACATATGGGAAAGAAAAGAGAACTTAGAGAATATAAGAGAAGTGGTAGCAGAGTTTGAGAGAAGAATGAGTATAAAAGTAAGAAGGCAGGAAAAGTTGGATATGACAGAGAAAAAAGATTTCAGGAGTTACTGAAAAAGTATATGGTAAAAATGCTGTATAGATGAGACAATGAGAAGTTTGAAAAGGAGTATTTAAAGAAGTTGGAAAGAAACTAGCAAAAATAGAAGTCAGTTTTCCAGAGGAGAAACCTTGAAGAGAGATAATGTCAGAGTCAAAGATGATGGACTTAGAATTATCTATTGTAATATGATATCACACATGACTGTCATATGTTGGCCACATTTTCATATGATACAGAGAAGAGTGTAGAAGGTTCTAGAACAAGTGATGTTATAATAGCATAGATATCACATATTGGCCTTAAAAGTAGGTTAGATATAGCTGAGCATGAATTATTAGCCTAGTATATATAAATTAGACAACTTGTACTAAGAAATCTATTGAGTTTTCTTGTGTTAATATAATACAAGATTTTTCTTTTGCTCTAACTCTTTGAGCTTAAGTTATAATACAAGTCAAATCAACTCAAGACTATACTCAGTAGTAACTTAGAATAGTAGTTCTCATGGTAATCACAAGAGAAACTTGACAAAGAGATCTTGTTTTATTACTATACTATTTATACAAGTCCCTTATAGTCTATTCTAAACTATATGTATTCACTGTTAGATGCAGTTCACATCTCATTATTCAAGATCTGATAATGAGCTTCTAGAAGTCTAAATAAGTAATTTGTGTATTATCTGAGAATGCAAGAGTTATGACAACCTTTGGCTTTAGCTTATGTGTGTTAAGATACTGATCAAGAGAGGTAAAGTCAGAACAGAATAGATCTTACTTCAAGTAGATATCTGCAATCAGTTATACAGGAAGAGGGTCAAATCAAGTATGGAAACTTATACAGGAAACAGATATAGAAATCTATGAGATTGGATAAGTATCCAGATTGTAAATCAAGCTTGAAAGCTTATCATGAATAGGCAATGTAATCTCAGATAACAACCTTGGTCTCAACTTATATACTGTGCCTACTATCTATCATGTGGTCATAATTTCAGATAGTCAGAGAGAAGTAGGAAGAAGGTTCTTAGTTGGATCTTAGTTAAGAAAGTGAGGGGATGAGTATTGGGAAATTCTTAGTCAGTCTTAGTTGATTTCCAGACTAGAGACTATAAAGTATTTACTTGGTCTTATATACTAAGTCTGTAGCTGAAACTGTAGGTAAGAAGTAGTAGTATAGGAAATAACTAAGAAAACATTATAGAAATAGTTTCTAAGATATAGGATAACAAGGAGTCCAGATGATGAGTTGCCAGAAGATGAAATCTAAGAGGCTGATCCATGTATGGATGATTACAGATACAGAAGTATACTTAGGTATAGTTAGAGTTCTAACTGGAAGTCAGAAAGTGGATGTCTCAGATGTTTCAGAAGTCAGTCTATAACAATATGCTGCATCTCTACAGATTGCATAAATTGCATATTTTAGAAGATATACTCAGGATATGACTGGTAGATAAGTCTACTAGAAGATAGGAGATATGTTATGACTTAGATTCTTGAGTAAAGACAAAAGATGACTTTTGTATTGAGTAACACAAAAGAACTCAATAGAGTTCCAAGTACAAGATAGTCTGTCTTATATACTATAGACTATAGTCTGTATATAACATTATCTGTTTCAGAATCTTCTACATTATTTTCTATGTCACATGATTGTGTGATAGTGAAATATGTGACAGTCATGTGACAATTGTCACACATAACATGACATGACACCTTTCATCTAAGTCCAAAATTAAAAAAAGTAAAGTGAAACTAAAAATAAAATAAAAGATAAAGAAAAGTAAAATAAAACTAAGTCCATCATTTGCAATTCTGATAAGATGTGTGTTGGAAGGAACAGAGTGCACAGCAGCATGGTACAGTATGGACAACTAGCAACTACTTACTTATGGTATATACTTCTATGGAGAGTTAAGATAGAATAATAAAGAGAGACAACTTGTATTGTTGGAGATGAATGCGACTATGTAAAATTTTTCTATTGACTACCTAATTAGGACTATGTGCTTACTAAGCAAAGTGCTTCACAACACTCTCCCTCACTTAAGACTTCAGCTATTAAGTGATAAAAGTACAAGTAGATGAGTTTAGAGTATCTCCAAGCCAAGAGATGAATAGAAATAACTGAATAGAACTTGACCAAGGTTTTTAGTCAAAATATCAGCAGGGTTCTCTTTCCTATCAATGTGATATGGTTTAAGTTGTTTATCTTCAATTAAATCTCTTATGTAGTAATAGCGAATATCAATGTATTTGGAATGCTTTTCTTGTATAATGTTATACTCCCAGAAAAGTAAGCTAAGATTATCACCATAAATATGAGGAGTTAGAATATTAAAACCAATCTTATTGAGAAAGCTTCTCATCTAGGCAAGCTAATGACTACAATCAGAGAGAGTCATATATTTAGTCTTAGTTGAAGACAGGACTATTATATTTTGCTGATGGCTTATCCAGAATGTTACTCCTTAAGCTATTAGAGTAAAGTAGCCAGTCATAGATTTACATGATTCTAAATCTTGTGCCCAATCTGAGTCAGAATGAGCTACAATAGACTTATTGTTGAGTCCATCATAGACTATCTGATACTTGCAAGTATTAAGCAAATACCTATAGAGGTGCAATCCTGCTCAATAATGCTCATTTGAGGGATTTGCCATCTGTTGAGAAAGTTTGACTACATAAAATACTATGTTAGGACATGAGCTAATTATCAGATATATTAGAGATTCAATCATTTACTGGTACTTTTGACAAAAATTGGGATCACACTGTTTATCATTGGGTTTAAACACATAGTCCAATGGGAGTGGAGTACTTGTCAGGTTGGTTGTTATATTGAATCATTTCAGAACTTTGTTCAAGTACTCAGACTGGTTTATAGAGATCTTTTGATCCTTGTGGTTACAATTTATACACATTCCAAGAAACTCTTTAGTTTCTCCAAGGTCATGGCATTTCCATTTCATTATATATTTTTGCTTCAACTCTAAGAAGAGCAGGAAATCTTTTGAACCTATGAAGCAAACATCATTAACATAGACAATTGCTATAACCAGCTCTCTAGTCTTTTCATCAATGAAGTAATATACACCAGCATTGGATTTGTATTGCTTAAATCCTAGGGTTAACATTGACTTAGTCATAGTCTGCCACCAACATAAGCCAGCTTGCTTAAGGCTGTACAATGCTTTGTAGAGTTGCCAGACTTTCTTTTCTTTGCCAGATAGCCTAAAATCTTTAGACTGCTCTATATAGATTTCCTCATCCAGATCATCATAAAGATAGGCAGTTTTTACATCAACACTATAGATATTCCAATCTTCAAGGGTAGCAACAACTAGGAATAAGTATGCTGTCTCATAGTGGACAACTAGAGAGAATAATTCAACAAAGTTGATTTTCTCAACCTGAGAAAATCCTTTTGTAACAAGTCAAGATCTATAACAACCATCAGACTTAATATTGAATACCCAATGATTCTTGATCACTTTTCTTCTCTTAGAGAGGTCTACAACTCCATAGACATTTCTATCCTTAAGTAATTTCAGCTCCTCAAGACAATACTTAAGCCACTTATTTTAAATGTCAGCTTTTAATCTAGTGACATCTCCAAGGTTTTTGGAAATTGGGCAAGACTCTGTTGCATGTTGTGCTAAGAGAATGTAAATGAATTTGCTTTACTCCTCTTTCTCTTATAAGATATGCCAAGTAGCTAGTAATGGCTGGCTCAGCTGATTTACCTATAGAAGGTGGAGTATCCATTTTACTTCTATGTCAAAGTCAAAAACAGTAGACTTAATTTATTTTCATTTTCATTTCTATTTTCATTTTCCTTTTGATTTATTTTCCATTTTTCCATTTTAGAACTTAGAATTAAGGTTAGAGTGACGAGATCACGCTGTCACACATCAGTCACATCAGATAAAACGGTCACAGTAACAGTCACAAGTTACAAGATACATAGAAAGATGTAGAAGATTCTGGAAGAATAACATTATACAACATATGCAACACATGTTGACCTTAAGGTGAATACATGGCTGTTTAGGGTAGGCTAGAAGTAGTTAGCACAGACCATGTGGTTTTAGTATATAAGGTAGACTATTCTATACAGAGTTCTCTATTGAGTTTTCTTATATTAACCTAATACAAGGTTTTATTCATTGACCCACTCTAAGGTCTTTGAGTCGTAACATTCTATCATTATCAACAATGATTGGGCATTTGCCTTTCTATTAGATATTATATGGAGTCCCATTTATCTCAATAATATTGTCAGATGAGTTGTATGGATAATCAATTCTATTTATTCTTACTATCCTGGGTAGTGGATTATCAGAGAAACATCTTATATTCTGATGGATCCTTTGTGATTCCTGATGAGCATTTTCATGCCTATTACAGGCCATGTTAGGGTTGGGAAACCTTCCCCTTGGCTGCCATAAAGGGTTTCACAGGATATTAGTAGAATGCTCTCATTCTTCATAAATATTTTCTTCTCTAAAAGATATCTAAGTTTGACACTTGGATCTCCTCAATTCAGGACCTTCTTGTGGTGTCTGCAGATCAGGTTGCAAAGATTGTTGAGGGCTGTGTAGTTGCATCTCAACATCATTTGTCTCTTCAATCTCTACTGTGAGTTTTTTAGACCCTGGAGTAGGTGGAGGGGAAATAGACTTATAAGAGAGAGAAGATAAAGGGGAATGAGTGGGAGGATTGTTTTGGATGGGAGGAATGGATGTGTGTGGAATGGGTACTGGAACAGGTCTATCTTTTCCAGAAGAGTTATGTGCTAATGACTCTGTCTCTAGACTTGTTTTATCTAATAACTTATTATATAACTTGTATTCTTTTGTATGGGAGTTAGTACATTTAGGAAAAAATCCCTCATCAAAGATAGCATGTGTGGAGCAGAAAATGATATTTTCTTGTATATGGTGCATAAAGCAATATCCATTGTTTTTATACTCAATGAATATTATCAATTCAGAACATAGTACAAGTTTGCTGGTATGAACTTCACTAGAGAGAAACACATAGGCTCCACAGCCAAAGACATGGAAGTGCAATGTTTTGAGTTTGTTTTCCAAGAAGATCTCCTGAGGTGTTCTCTACTTGAGATGTCTGACAGATATGTGATTGTATACATGAGCTATAACTGCTATTACAAACTCCTACTAGGAATCTGGTAGACATGCTTCAAGTCACATTGACTGTACCTTTTTAAGCAAGATGCAGTTCAATCATTCAGCATGACTATTTTGTTAGTGTACATGTGGAGTACTAGTCTTATGGATAACCCCTTGTTCTCTTAGAAAGCATTGTAATTCTGATGTTACATATTCTCCTTGTCAAGATCGTTGACAGTGGACTTCATTCATTTTTATTTTCTCTCTTTCATTTTATTTTTCTTTGCCTTTTATTTTCTATTTTCTATTTTTAGAACAACTCAGGTTAGGGATTATCAGTCACGCTGTCACATCAGTCACAATTTGATGGCGTAGTCACAAGACTGGTCACGGGGCTTGGGAGAATGAAGTAGAAGGTTCTGGAATGAAGTGACATCATACAACATGGATAACACATATTGGCCTCATGTCATACACATGATCGTTTAGGATAGGGTGCACAGCAGTGAGCACAGACCATGAGTAGTAGTATATAAGGTAGACTACTTTGTACTAAGAACTCTATCGAGTTCTCTTGTGTCACTCCAATACAAGAGTTGCTTCTTGACTTAACACTTTGAGTCTTGATTCATAACATTAGAACTCGATTCCACATCTGTAACTGCTTAAACACTAGCCCTTACAACCCTTTTCCTTTACTCTTTCTCATCCTCGACCGAAGGTTAACACCGACCTTTAGTCAAGAAGAACACAGCCGGACCCTAGGCTTAAGGGGAGCGCTAGTTAGGCAGAGAAAGCCTAGCCGTTTGTGTGTATCAAAGCCCACTGGTACATTTCAGACATATCACCCTTTGTGGATGTGTTCGTTACTATTTTCACATATCAGCCTTGTGCTACACATCCCCTTGTAGTGTGTCTACATAGAGGAACAGCAGGTTGTTCTTAAAACACTTGCTTAGAGTAGAACGTCCTTCTTAGGACAAAATCGTTTACTTTTTTCTTAGGGCAGTAGCCAGTTGATAGAAGTAGTCAGTAAGTGTGTAGGCAGGACTTTAAGAGGGCCTGCTATCACATACCAAGATTATTTTGTCTTCAGAATACGAGTCCGACACTGAGACCAGCACAGGCTTGGTTTTACCATTATACACATCCTCACCTCCTACACTGCCACCACCATCAACATCAGCATCACCTATTGACTCACTGCCCTCCTATAACCCCAATATGAGTCAAATTAACCTTCATGAGATCATCCAGCAGCAGCAAGAGCAGTTGGCTGCAATGCAGGCGCAGATACAAGCCCTGCTTGTAGCAGGAGGAGCAGGAGCAGGAGGGACAGGAGGGACAACCACAGGAATGCACATGAAGGTGGCTAAGCCAGCCATCTTCAACAGAGAAGCAGAAAAAGTGGGAGGATTTATTTCAGCATGCAAGTTATATATTAGGATGAAGTTAAGAGGAGAGTCGGTGGAAGGACAAGTACAGTGGATATTGTCATATGTGCAGGGGGGGTCAGCAGACGTGTGGAAAGAAAACGTGATGGAGGAACTGGAGTCAGGGCAAATGGAATATGAGATAGCAGAAGAGTTTTTGATGACATTAAAAAAAGAATTCAGTGGAGGAGAGGAAGAATCAGTAAAGGCAGCAGAGTTAAGAAAGATGGAGCAGGGAGGAAGAACGATGGAGGAGTTTATTCAGGAGTTTAAGAGGGCGGCAAGGGGAAGTGGATATGAGGGGAGGCCATTGATGGAAGAATTCAAAAGAGGGATGAATGGGAGGATAAGGAGGAAGTTGATGGAGGTGGAAAACCCACTGACCTCCATAGAGCAATGGTACAAGAGGGCAACAGCCCTTGATAGAAACTGGAGGGAGAGTAAGAAATAGGAAGAAAGGTTGAGGGAAAAGAAGGAAGCGACAGGAAGTGCTCCTAAGCAGGAGCAAAGACAAAGCTTGCCATGACCATTAGTGTGGCAAAGAAGGCAAATGCCTCAGCAGGCGACAATGGGGCCTGCTCCGATGGAGGGAGTGAAAAGGACGAATGCAGTAGTAGTTAGAGAGCAAGGGGCAGGACAGAGCATGGGAACTCCTTCAAGACAGGACTCATATACAATAGAAGTGGATCGAGGGAGGAATTGTTATGCTTGTGGGGGTTTTGGTCACATGGCCTGCCATTGCAGAAACAGAGGAAGAGGAAGGCCAATGGAAGGAAGGAGGGTGGAGTATAGTGGAGAAAGAATTGAGGAGATTTTTGATTCGAACAATTTAAAAGGGGGGGAGAATCTAGAACTCCTCAACTAGATTCTCAGAATAAATACAGTGTATTAGCCATGATAATAAATGCTGATACACCTGCATTAGAGGAGAAAGTAAGAAAAGTGGAGGAAAGAACTTTGAGAGAAGTAACGGTGAAAATTGGGTTGGAAAGGATAGATACTCAAGAAGGGGTTACGGTAGAGGCATTGTTAGATAGTGGGGCAACTGGGTTGGTGATGAGCTCTGAATTCGCAAGAAAACAGGGCTTTAAGCTAAAAAAGTTGGAGAGGCCAATAAATGTAAGAAATGTGGATGGATCA
>Ga0157358_1001215_pt1 | contig 11205 bp, 16 predicted proteins | sample AttcapACBM2_FD_111484 | JGI IMG/M metagenome (GOLD analysis project Ga0157358, IMG submission 111484) | Fungus gardens microbial communities from leaf cutter ant in Botucatu, State of São Paulo, Brazil - Atta capiguara ACBM2 | ecosystem: Host-associated > Fungi > Mycelium > Unclassified ...
GTCAGCGTAAGAGCTCCGGTGGCTTTGTAGTTGAGTGTCTTCGGTGGAAGCAACAATTCCAACAACGTTGTCATAGTCTCCGATGTCTTCCTCATCCGTTTCATCAGGAGTTCCTAAGCGGCTAGATTCGTCTCCAGAGAAGCCCGACCACGCAGATGTTCCACGCTTGGCATTGCGACTCCAACCAAAGAAGCGTTCATCAAACCAGGCCATAGGATGGTTAATTAGTAAGCCTTGTGCATCGACAGCACCTGTCCCACTCTTTCGACGCCATAATCCAGACGTTCCAGTGGAAGGAGGTACACTTGCTGAGGGGACAAGGATTCGGGACTAGAAACGGGATGGAAATTAGGCCCCCGAAACTGGAACCATTATGTCCTACCTGATCAAAATCTTCATACAGCTTGGGTGCGAACTCGTTGATGACAGCAGCTAGCTCATTCGCAAGCTGAATACGCTGTTGCTTCGCCTTGTTCAGTGATCGCTGCTGACCAGGTATAAGAGTAATTATGAGTGGTGGCAAGGACCTATCCAGATGTCAGTATGCTGAAATTAGACATTCGGTATCTACCCACTTGAGCACATCCATCCCCGCCTCACCGAATTTGAGGGCAGCATAATTCATAAAAGGAAGATTGGTTATGGTGAGGAAAGGGGTTGCAATCCGCCATTGCATCGGAAGTTGCGCCCTAATGACTATAAGAGTGGCGAGGATTGCATAGAAAGTATACAGAACAGGGGTAACGCCCAAAGCTATCAAGACCTTCCAGCTTGCTAACACATCGCGCCCAGCAATCTTAACAACAGAAGTGGCGAGGGCCTCTGAGAGGAACATAAATTGGGAGTTTTCAACATTATGTTGTTGGCTCGGACCTACCTTTTGCCTTTTTCCTTGAGATAATTGAGGCAACTACGAACATGGGAGCATTCAGGACTGTCCCAGGTAAAGCGAGAAGCGTCCAAACGGTAAGGAGAATCATCCGATAAGTCAAAAGACCGAGAGTTTTCCAACTAGCTTTCTCCGCTCGTGGAACCTGTAGCCAACGCACTCAGTAGAATGGATGTGGTTTTTATTCTTCATATACCTGATGATCGCGCACTCCAATGTCTCTGAGGAGACGGTTGTATTTGAGAACATCAGTGCGCAGCTTCTGGACCCTGGGCTCGTCCTTGAAGTGAACATAGCCTTCAAGTAAACGGCGATTAAGTTCGACCACCTGTCCAAGCGTAAGGTGCTGGCTCGGGGTTTTGTATAATCGACGGACGGCTTGAATTAACTGATCAGCGTAGTCAGTCATCCTAGCAGAAACTCGAGTGATAAGACTTTTACCATTAGGGTGTCGTAATCAGGAGCACGGATAGTTACGGTCTTCAGTCCATCATAAATGAGGTCGAGGAACTTGGACACTGCTTCACGCTTTTGTGATCCTCCTTGTTTGAACATTTCCACATATTCCGGAGGCACATCAAGTGCAGTTCCGAACTCAACGACAGCACGGGAACGAAAGTGATGAGCATGAAAGTAAGATAACCCCACAGGGACAATCTTAACTTTGATATTTGGGTCATTAGCCATCGCACCAAGAGCCATGATGGAGACCCCAGCCTTAAGAGGCAAGAGGTCCGTTCGATCATGACTACCACCTGGGAAGTTGGGTTGAGCAAAAGATGCTTTAACTAGTGCCTGACTCACCTTCTGGGAATATACCAATGCTCCCACAACCATTCAGACATTGATAAACCTCTCTGTACATACCATTTTGATCAACATAGGACATTTTCTTGAACTCGAGGCCAGGAATTCCATCTTGACGTAGTTCCATGACCTGCTCTCTAATCTTCGCAGTTCCTTTCCCGCTTTCCCCACCGAACTCACGCTTGATTGAGAGCTCGGTATCCGAGAGGACTTCGCTGACCTCAGCTACCGAAGAATTCACTGATTTTGGGAGCATAATCTGCATTTTCGGGGAGAACTCCTTCGTGAATTGTGTTCCCTCACCCAAGACAAGACAAGGGTCATTAGGTGACAGCCATATGTGGCCGGCAGCAGGTTTTGCAGAATCAGCAGCTCGAGCAACAGGGACTAGAAGGATATATGTTCATGAATCTACTCATATAGGTTACTGTAAAACTCACTGCTATCCATGAGGCGAGCGAAGAAACCAACCCATTTTCTCTCCATGCTTTTTGCAGCAGTCAAGAACTGAACTTGTCTATGCGTCTCGCGGAATACTTCGAGGGATAATAATAATGGATCGAGAAACTGGAGAAGCAGACTTTGGTCCAGCACGCAAGAAGGTCGGCAACTACGCCAGCATACCTGATTATGGTGAGGAGCACCAACAAAGATTACAGGACCATCTCGAGGAATATGGAATGCTCCTCGTGGTCGAATTTCCCGGAAGAAGATCTGGGTAATGATTCTCCAAAAAAGCATAACAACCTCATACTTGAGGGGCTGCTCTGTCCGGAAATGCTTTATTGAAGAAGCCATGGCAGAATAAGGAAGAGTGAGGATATAGTTAATGATAGCCTCTCTCTAATAAGGACAAATATTCTGCTATATTGACAGTGGTTAATTATTATCAAAGTTTGAAAAAATTACAATCATTTTTTAAACTAGTATATCTATATTATGTGAATATTGACCTTGTATAAAAGGGGACCAGCTCTTTCATACCCTTCTTTCATATCCTTAATGCCCTTCGAAGCCCAGCAAACTCTATTTTCTATCATCAAACTCTGTGACTACATCGTCTCTTTCTCTCTTACCACCATCTTGTATGGTAGCGCCCACAAGAGAATTAGTGAATACATTGTTTTCCTCTTCAATTACTGCTTTTCAAACTTCTCAAATAGCTCACATCCCATCCACTATGGACATGGATGTCGATTCCGACATTGTCAGAGGAAGATCTGCTTCCTCTAGCAGAAACAGCTCTAGAAAATCCTCAATTCTCTCTAAAGCTTCATCTATAACTTACCATGAATGTATGGAAGTCATCAACACTCTCATGAGCAAAAAAATTTGGGAACCAGTTAACATGTCGCAATTGTCTTACATGTCAATCAATAGAGATGTGGAAGAAGGTAAGCTGGTCAGTGAGGCAACTGACAATAGTCTTCAGGGAAAGACATCACATGTTACCAATGAGGCACCTGCCCTTAACAACACACCCAAACCATGAGATGAGGGTATGGTAAATGTTAGCACTAACATGTGTTCTCTGTAAGAGGTCATGAACATTCAGTTGCTATATGACATTAATCAAGTGACTGAACAAGACTCATGGGATGGAAATTTCCACCCTATTTCTCTTCATGGTACACTTAAATATCTCCTGTCAGATTCCAAGAATATCAAGAAGCTATTAAGATATATTACTAAGTATATCAAGAACAAAGATATTGAGCCAAATAAGGTAAACAATATTCTAGACCTTAAAGGTATAGATGAAGCTGCATGGAATTTCATTTCTGCTCTTTATGAATTTAGTTCAGACATACTGATTACTGATAAGGACAATTGATCTTTTAGACAAAAAGTCACATCAAAATTCACTCCAAAAATTCAAGAAATCAAGAAAAAATCCAATAACAACAATAAAACTGACAAACCTGTGAGTTTTGTCAAATTACCTCTCCCAATTCTGGCAAAGATCTCCAAGGAGGTCAAAGAAATCTCCAAAATTTTCAAAAAAAACAGTCAACTAACAGAAAATAAAGATATCAAGAAATTATATGTATAAGCTTCAGTTATATCCACTAATACCAAGAAAATCTTAAAAATCAAAGAAACATTTCTGAATCTTTAAGGAAATAAAATTGAAAACATTCAAAAAATTATCAATAATGATGGTAAGCCCAAACCTAAATTGAACATGACAACAAAGAGTCCATCCAGGAAACAAGACATTATATCCATAAGTAATGAAAACAAGTCAAAATTCATAGAAACATCTAGTACTCATATTACTAACCTTAATAGAGCATTGAAAAATATCAAATCTAAAGTCATGGCTGATTTCATATATTCTGACCAGGCAGGCATTATTATTGCCACCAATAAAGCTGTATCACCACTCAATCTCCAAACAATTGAAAAAGCTCAAACAATATCAAGGCTGATAAAGTCAAAGTCTCTTGGCTATCCCAATCAAAATTGTATTTAAAGATTATAGGTATCTTCTATCTTCTGGAAAACACTAACACTTCAATTTCAGCAGATGTAGTTAAATCTATTATCCAGAGCAACTATATCTTCAACAATATTGCAATTACTTCAAGACCTTGTATTATTAAAGTGTCTCTGAAGTTTGATATAGCAATTATTTGGCTGGACATCTGGGATGTCCAAAGCAGTAGCAATGCTAAAGGTCTTATTAACAGATGCTTTAATATAGAAAGTTACATCACCACTATTTGTGAGGTGAACATGAATCTGAGAGTTCCACAGTGCAAAAACTGTTGGAAGTGGAGTCATATTACTTTTTCATACAGAATTCAAGGATCAAGGTATGTTAAATGCAATGGTCTATACAAAACCAAACACCACCATCAATTTGCATGGTATTGCAAGGCTAACTTCAAGATCAATCCTCTAAGGCTTAAAACCAAACAAGATGAACTATGTCTGTATACTTTTAAATGTACAAACTGCAAAGATAATCATTAAGCTGACTTGAATTTATATTCTTTCTAGAAATATCAATTCAATAGAAAATGACATTTCAAAAAGTATCAAAAACTTCATAATAGTAAAAAACAATTAATTTTCTCAGTTGTAAACAGCATACAAACATGATTATGAAAGAAATCAAAATCTTTTCACAAAACATTTGTAAGAACAATTTGCTTACTAATACCCTTTTAGAAGCACAAAGAGAATTTGATATCATATTTATTCAAGAACTACCATGGTTATTTATATGCTTTATCCTCTGTTCTTCAAATAGAAAAGGAAAATAATTGGTAGGAGTTCCAAATTATCCCAATTAGATAATGTTTTTTAGAAACTTCTTAAGAAATCATGATTCTCTGAGAGTCATATCATATATTAATATTAGACTTTCACATTTCTGATTCTCTTTATGAAAAGACATCTTTAATCATAGGAATATTTCTTGTGTCTCCTTCTTTAACTGTGCTTCCATTTATTTTTTGATTAATATATACTCAGATTTGTTTCAAATAGCTTTGAAGTATCTTAAAGATACTAAAGCAAATATCAACAATATGCTAATTATAATAGGAGATTTCAATATTAGAAACAATATTTGGGATTCTTTGTTTCCTCACCATTCTAGTCATTGCAATACTCTTACTTGTTATAACTCAAAGTCCTTAAGGTTAGACAATAAGATGAAAACTTGTATTAGGGTTTTAATACAAGAGAACTCAATAGAGAACTCTGTGTTGAACTGTCTACCCTATATACTAAATTCCCATGGTTTATGTTACTACTACTTTAGCCTATCCTAAATGACCATGTTTTTGCCTTAAGGTCAACATATGTTATACATGCTGTATAATGCCATCCTTCTAGAACCTTTTACTCTCTTCTATTGCTACCTTGTGACCTGTAACCATTACTGTAACTATTACTGTAACCTTGTTATGTGACTTGTGACAGTGTTATCATGCCAAAAATCCTAACCCCAGTTCCCAGAATAGAAGATAAATAAAATAAAATAAATAAAATAAAATCAAAAGAAAAGTCAAAAGAAACTTGGGTCTAGACTTCACAAGTCTAACATTACTGATATTGCAGATTCTTTGAACTTATGTATTTCCAAATCTACTAACCAAGTTCCTACTAGGTATTTGGATAATCAGAATAACTTGAACTCAGTCATTGACCTCATATTTCTCTAGCCAACTTCACTAGAATTTGATAATTATATGATTCACCCCAAATGGAGACTAACATCTAATCATACTCTACTCATGGTAAAAATTGTGATTTTTGAGAAACATATTCAAACCAAAAAACATACAATTGTCAAAAACAACAAAGAAAGAATTTCTTGCTGAACTCATCAATTCTGTCAAAAGTCTAAATATGGAACACATTTCAAGTAAGAAAGGTTTTGAACAAGTAGTACAAGAATTTGCATATAACACAAATGTTATGGTATGCTTGGACACTAATATTTTTCTTTTCCTTTATTTATTTTTCTTAATATTTTTTTCTTTAAATTTTCTTTTTCTTTTAATTTAATTTAATTTTGATAATGAAGAAGCATGTGACTGTAGTCACATGACATATCACATGATGTAAGATCATAAGTCTAAACTCTGGAGAAAGAACTAGAAGGATAATATTAGGGCATATGTATATAGCATAGTATTCTTATAGTAGACATGAGGTTGACTGTCAGAGTTTAAGATGGTAGACTCTAAATATTTAATTTCTGCTTCTCATTTTTCATTTTTATTTCTTTTATGTTTGAAGGACTTAGGATTAGAGTTAATGTAACATTATTATTATACTATCACATGGCAATATCACTGTCACTATCACATGAAAGGGCATAGAAGATTTTGGAAGAATGACATTATACAGCATGTTTTATACATGTTGACCTTAAGATAAATATATGGCTGTTTAGGGTAGGCTAGAAGTAGTTAGCATGGACCATGGAGTTTTAGTATATAAAGGTGGATAATTCTGTACAAAGTTCTCTATCGAGTTCTCTTGTGTAACCCTATACAAGGTTCTGCTCATTGACCAACTCTAAGGTCTCTAAGTTGTAACATTGATGCATGGTAGAAATATGAATGACATATGTATATTAGGGCAAGGTTATTTATTGTTAGCATGGACTATGTATCTATAGTATAAATAGAATAGCAATACATTAGAGACTCCTTGTTGAGTTCTCTTATGATCTTCACTTAGATATTTTACTAAGAGATTTATTGCTTGTGTTACTATTAGTCTTTGTAACTAGTAGTTGCCATAATAGTAGAACTCGACTCTGTGTCATACAGACTCCTATTCAGTTTTTTTACTCTCTATTTATCCTCAACCAAGAAACAACATGTTTCTTAGTCAAGAAGACATATAGCCAGGTTCTAGGCTTAAGAGATATACTAGTCAGGCAAGAGAAGCTTGGTTGGTTGTTTGCACAGTCCACTCATGTATATTAGTCATATTACCTTTTGTGGACATGGTAGGTAGTTATATTTGTATAGAAGGCTTATGCTGCAAGTTTCCTTATAATCTGTCCATACAGAGCAGTAGCATTGTTTAGTAAGAAAACATCTAGTTTAGAAATTCCCTTCTTATAGATAGTAGCCAGTGTTCTTTAGGGCAGTAGTCAGTAAAATAGTAGACAATAGTCAGTAGACAGTGTGAGGTCAGGTAAGAAGAATACTAGCTAGCACTTACAAAGAAATTTTAGAACATTTTTGAAGAAAGATAGTTTCTGCTGTTAAACAACATGGCAGTGATGAACCAGAGTATTGTGGACTTGAGTCAGTTGAATTTGGAGGAGATAATTAAAGAAATAGGAGAAGAGGAGGTGGTTAGAGTGATGAAGTTAATAATAGAAAATAGTAAAAAAATATTGGAGTTGCAGATGTTGATAAATGAGGAAAAATAAAACAAGAAAATTAAAGAAGGAGATAGGAGAATAGGTAACAGAGAAGAGAGTATGAAGAGAGGTGTGAGGAGGAGGAGCAAAGAAAAAGAAAATAAAGAGAAGAAGAAGAAGAGAGGAAAAGAATAGATGATGAGTGGAGGAGAGTAGAAGAAATAAGAGTAAGAGAAGAGAGAAGAACAGAGAAGGAGTGGAGATGATAGACAATATAAGAAAGAAGAAGAAAAGAAAATATGCAGAAAGCAATGAAAGAAAGAAAGTGTTTTGTTTGTGGAGGTTTTGGGTATATTGCCTGACATTGTAGGAATATAGGAGAAGAGAGATTAGTACAGATGTCTTCAAATAGATCTAAAGTGTTGAGAGATAGAGTAATGCAGAGAGGAGAAGGAAGTGGAAGAGAAGCAGTGAAAGATAGAAAAGAAATTTTGAGAAAGGAAAGAGCAAAGAGAGGAGTAGAGATATGAAAGACAGAAGTAAAAAAGAGGAAGAAAAGAGGAGGAAAGAAAGAAAGGGTATTGAGAGAAGTGATAGTGAAGATTGAGTTAAAGCAAGAGGAAAAAGAAGAAGGAATTGTGACAGAGGCATTGTTGGATAGTGGAATGACAGGGTTGGTGATGAGTGAAGAGTTTGCAAGGAAGCACAGATTTAGGAGAATAAAGCTGGAGAAGCCAACATATGTAAGAGATGTGGATGGAACATTGAATTATGCAGGGCCAATTATGGACACAGTGGAGGTAAAAATATTTTTCAAGGGACATAAAAAAAGAATATTGATAGATGTGATTGGAGGTCAGAAATGGGGAGTTATATTTGATATACTTTGGCTAGCACACTATAATCCAGAGATAGATTGGAAAATAGGAGAGGTATAGATAACAAGATGTTCAGAGGAGTGTGGAAAGAAATGGAGAATAGGAAAGCAGACCAAGCCAGAATGGCAGAAGCAAGAAGAAAGAGAAAAACAAGAGAAGAAAAAGAGAGAAGACTTTAGAAGACCAACAATAGAAGAAGAGATAGCAATAGTGAGAATAGTAGAAAAAAAGAAAGAAAAAAGAGATGAGGAAGAAGATTTGATAGAGTTAAGAATAGTGGAAGAAATGGTTCTATAAGTATTTGAAGGTGTTTGAGAAGAAAGAATCAGAGAGGATGCCAATGAGGAAGACTTAGGATCATACCATAGATCTTAAAGAAGGTTTTGTGCTAAAAAAAGGGAAGATATATTCATTGTCAAGAGTAGAGAGAGAAGAAGTTCAGGAGTTTGTGAAAGATCAGTTGAGAAAAAGGTATATTAGACCATTGAAGTCACTACAGATGTCACTGGTGTTCTTTGTGCCAAAGAAGGATGGTAAGAAGAGAATAGTGCAGGACTATCAATACCTGAACAGTTGGACAATTAAAAATAATTATCCATTGCCTCTGATTTTGGATTTGATAGATAGTATAGGAAAGAAGGTGTTTATGAAGATGGATTTATGATGGGGGTACAATAATATAAGAATTAAGGAGGGGAATGAGTGAAAGGCAGTGTTCTCTATGCTAGAAGAGGCCTTTGAGCTAACAGTAATGTTCTTTGGGTTGACAAACTCACCAGTAATGTTTTAGATGATGATGAATGACTTGCTTAGAGATATGATAGAGAGAGGAGAAGTAGCAGCATTTATTAATAATATGATGATAGTGACAGAGACAGAAGAAGGACATGATGAAATCATGGAAAAATTATTAAGGAGAATGGAAGAGAATAACCTGTTTGTGAAACCAGAGAAATGTGTGTGGAAGGTTAAAGAAGTGGGATTTTTAGGGATGATAATAGGGCCAGATGGTGTAAGAATGGAAAAAAAGAAGATTCAAGGAGTGGTAGATTGGCTGGTGCCAAGGAGTGTGAAAGATGTACAGAAGTTTTTGGGGTTAGCAAACTATTATAGACAGTTTGTCAAAGATTTTACAAAGATAGTGCAGCTATTGTATGAGATGACAAGAAAAGAGATAAAGTGGAATTGGAGAGAAAAGTAACAGAAAGTGTTTGAGGAGTTGAAGGAGGGGTTTACAATAAAACCAGTCTTGGTAATACCAGACTTGGATAGAGAGATGAGAGTAAAGGTAGATGTGTTGGATTTTGCTACAGGTAGAGTGTTGTTGATGAAGTGTGAAGATGAGAAGTGGAGGCAAGTCACTTATATTTCAAAATTGTTGAATGAAGCAGAAAGAAATTATAAGATTCACAATAAAGAGATGTTAGCAATTATTTGGTGCTTAGAAGCATGGAGACATTTCTTAGAAGGAGCTAGGGACAAGCAGATAGTTTGAGTAAGAGAGCAGATTGGGCAGAGGGGGTAGAAAGGGATAAAAAAATCAAGTAATGTTGAAAAAGAAGTGGCTAGAGATTAGAGCAATGGAAAAGAGGCAGTTGTTGATTGAGAGAACTGAAGAAGAAATATTTGAGAAAATTAAAAAATTAGAAGTGAAGAACAATGAAGTGATAAGAGTGGTAGAAGAAATGAAAAAAGCTAGAGTTAAGGTATTAAGAAATAAGGAGTGATAGATAGAGAATGATTTATGTTATGACCTTAGCTTAGAGCTCAGGTTACACTTAGACAAAGGTTTGAAAGTAAGAAAAGGAAATTGTGCAATTGGTAAAGCATAAAGATACAGGAGTATACCTACACTATATATACAAAGTAAAAATAAGGAAAAGGTCCATTGTACACAAGGCAATTGAGTCATAAGACATAAGGATAGAGCAAGAACATAACATCTACTATATAAGACACTGACTGAGACTACTTCAGTACAGCCAATCATATTGTCATTGTCCTGTACCCTAGTCTATGCTGAGTACATGAGACATTTAATCGTAACAATACCTTCTTTTCAGCTTTTATATCTATATGAATCAGATCAATACTTTGAGTTCTCCAACCATATGAGTTGCCATGATTTTCTTTGTAGGACCAATGATTGCTTGTCCTCAGTTGTTGACAGCAATGAAATATAGTTTGTGTGGAGAATCTTCTTGATACATGAATATATGGAATCCATTTCATGAGGTTTCTGTTACGATCGATGCCTCCTGGAGACAGCATAAACATGATCGGCTGCGCCACATGTAGTCTCAGTCAGCATCTTATGCAGAAGGTGTTGTTACCTTGCTTTATCCTTGTGGTCTCCTTATGTTTTAATTCTCATGTATGTCGCATTGTTGAACTATGGACTTGTATAAATAGCATAGATACATTCATGTATCCTTATGCTTTACCAATTCTACCATCTCTTATCCTTTCTCTAGTCTTTGCCTTAGTTGTAACCTAAGCTCAAGCTTAAGGTCATTACATTTGGTAAAGCATCAACGAGCTCACCTTGCAAAAGAGGTGCAGTAGGACGAACCTATGGACGAAATGAGACAGTGTTATCTGTTGAGAAGACAAAACACGTATAGCAGTAGCTATGAGAAACCAAGACGAGTTCAAGAAGAACAAACAAGATAGAGGCACTGTTAGAACAATTAGGATCCTTGCAGATCATGGAAGAAGCCTCAGACAAGTACGAACAGACAACCACAGAAGAAATGTCAGTAGCACCAGCACCAGCAGCTGTAGAAAAC
>Ga0157358_1001216_pt1 | contig 11202 bp, 5 predicted proteins | sample AttcapACBM2_FD_111484 | JGI IMG/M metagenome (GOLD analysis project Ga0157358, IMG submission 111484) | Fungus gardens microbial communities from leaf cutter ant in Botucatu, State of São Paulo, Brazil - Atta capiguara ACBM2 | ecosystem: Host-associated > Fungi > Mycelium > Unclassified ...
GAACTCAGAAGTGAAACGCCGTAGCGCCGATGGTAGTGTGGGGTCTCCCCATGCGAGAGTAGGGAACTGCCAGGCATCAAATCGCGACAGCCCCGACCTCACGGTCGGGGCTTTTTGCGTTCTTGCCGCGCGGCGGCGGGCCGTCGAAAATGGTACGGCAGGCAGGACCTCATGCCCACCCTGTCCCGCCGGCCGCCGTCCTGGTTTATGCCCCACGCGACCGTACCGGTGCGGAAAAAGGCCTGCATGCCGCCCGCGGCGCCTTCGGGATCGAGCCCCGCCTCAGAACCGTCCCTTCAGGGCCCTGCCTGATGCTGAAGTTTCCCCTGCTGCCCCGGCCTGCACCGCCCCTTTTTCCGACGTGCCGGGCTGGCGCGGAGGCGGGCTTTCAGGCCATCCGTTACTTGCCCGTTTTTGCCCGTACAGTGGGCAGTCCGTCCTTCCGCGTTTTGCACGTTTGCCTGTACTGCAGGCTGTTCGTCCTTCCGTGCTTTGCACGTTTGCCTGTACTGCAGGCTGTTCGTCTTTCCGCGCGTCGCCCGAATTGCTCGTATCGCAGGTTGTGTTCTTCCTTTGCGGGTTTTACCTGTACTGCAGGCCGTTCGGCCTTCCACGCTTCATCCGTTTGCCTTATGGAAGGTCTTGATCTTTCTCTGCGCGTTTTACCTGCACTGCAGGCCTTCCACGCTTCACCCGTTTGCCTTATGGCAGGCCGTATCCTTTCTTAGCCTGTTTACCTGTACTGTAAGCCGCCCCTTTTTACGTACTTCGCTCATTTTTATTTGTGCGGCCCGTCGTGACCGCGCTGATGCGGGGGAAGGCATTTTCCGTTGGCGGGAAGGATCGTGCCGCGCCCCCGACCCTATCATCCTTTCATTCGCCGCCTGTTTTATTTGTCTGTTATTCCTGTCGTGCTGTGTTTCCCCTTTTTACTATGATGAAACATTTTCAACTATCTTATATCATCTCGACTTTTCCCGGCTGACCCGCTATCTTTGGCTGTCTGGATGTCTATACGTGTAAATGAGCTGAGGAAGTAAACGATGCCGATTAGGGTACCCGATGAATTACCAGCCGTGAATTTTCTGCGCAACGAAAATGTTTTTGTGATGCCTTCATCGAGGGCCAGCACTCAGGAAATCCGCCCGTTAAAAGTGCTGGTTTTAAATCTGATGCCTAAAAAAATCGAGACGGAGAACCAGTTTCTAAGGCTACTTTCTAACTCACCCTTACAAATCGATATCCAGCTTCTGCGTGTCGACAGTCGCGAATCACGCAACACGCCTGTGGAGCACCTGAACAATTTTTACTGTAATTTCGAGGATATTCAGGATAATAACTACGACGGCCTGATTGTTACCGGGGCGCCACTGGGGCTGGTCGACTTTAATGATGTGGCGTACTGGCCGCAGATCCAACGCGTACTCCACTGGGCTAAAGAGCATGTGACCTCCACGCTTTTTGTTTGCTGGGCAGTGCAGGCCGCGTTAAATATCCTGTATGGCATTCCTAAACAGACGCGTGATAAAAAGCTGTCGGGCGTTTATGAACATCGCATTTTGCATCCGCACGCACTGCTGACGCGTGGGTTTGACGATACCTTTTTAGCGCCACACTCGCGCTATGCCGATTTCCCGACGCATCTGTTACGTGATTATACGGATCTGGAGATTTTTGCCGAATCGGAAGAGACCGGTGCCTATTTGTTCGCCAGCAAAGATAAACGTCTGGCTTTTGTCACCGGCCATCCGGAATACGATGCGCTTACGTTGTCCGGCGAATATCACCGTGACTATGAAGCCGGGCTGCATCCGGAGGTTCCCTGCAATTACTTTCCGCAGAATAACCCGGAACTTCCGCCTCGTGCCAGCTGGCGTAGCCACGGTAATCTGCTGTTTTCCAATTGGCTGAACTACTACGTTTACCAGATTACACCGTTCGATCTGCGCCACATGAATCCCACGTTGGAATAATGTAAAGGGGGCCAGCTGCTATGCTGGCCTTTTAATTAGCGTAGAGAGGAAAAAATTAATTACTGGTTAGCCAAAATTGCGGTCTGCGCGACTTGTTATTAAGCTGATTAATGATTTTCTGGTGTGCTAAACAGCGAGTAGAGTGTTCACGTTCACTCGCTACCTTTTTGATTTTCTCTTACGATAAGCTATTCACTTCCCACTTCCCACTTCCCACTTCCCACTTCCCACTTCTTATATAATAAATTATTTTCCATGCATGCTATCAATGAATTAGTTCATTAAATCAGCAGCTTAATTATTTTTTAAAGTGAATTTCCTGCGGTATTGAGCCGTAATAAATGAAAATCGGCTAAAGAAAATAGCAACATAGCTATTAACCCTGTTGCTAAATAACATCCTTCTCCTTCTCCTTCTCCTTCTCCTTCTCCTTCTCCTTCTCCTTCTCCTTCTCCTTCTCCTTCTCTTTTTCCTTTCAACCTCTTTTTCCCGTTCTTTTCAGGCTCTTCACGGGACGCCTCTGAAGAGTTCATATAACCCAATATGAATATCTTAGAGTGATATTTGTCACGTCATTTTATAAGAGTCATACAACCGTTATGAAACTCAGCATATCCCGGTCGGCTCGCTTCTACGTGATGAAAACTTATGCCAGTATACTGATTGACATAGTGCCGCAGGGTGACAAAGAGGCCAGAGTGAGCAACAGAACAGAAGCGCTGCAACAGCAGCTGGCAAAACGCATCATGTTGCTTGATGGCGGCATGGGGACCATGATCCAAAGCTATCGCCTGAGCGAAGAGGATTTTCGCGGTGAGCGATTTGCTGACTGGCAGAGCGACCTGAAAGGCAATAACGATCTGCTGGTGCTGACGCGTCCTGACGTGATAAGCGAGATCCACCATGCCTATCTGCAGGCGGGCGCAGACATTCTGGAAACCAACACTTTCAATGCTACCCCTGTGGCAATGGCGGATTACCGGATGGAATCGCTGTCGGCGGAAATCAATTACGTCGCCGCGAAGCTGGCCCGTGAATGTGCCGATGCCTGGACCACCCGCACGCCAGCAAAGCCGCGCTATGTTGCAGGCGTTTTGGGGCCGACTAACCGCACCTGTTCTATTTCACCGGACGTTAACGATCCTGCCTTCCGCAACATCACTTTCAATCAGCTGGTCGAAGCCTACCGTGAATCAACGAAGGCGCTGATAGCGGGCGGTGTCGATATCATTATGATCGAAACCGTTTTTGATACGTTGAACGCCAAAGCAGCCATTTTCGCGGTACAAAGCGAATTTGACAAGCAGGGCATTACGCTGCCGCTGATGATTTCGGGCACTATTACCGATGCATCCGGTCGTACCCTTTCCGGGCAGACTACGGAAGCTTTTTATCATTCGCTACGTCATGGACAACCGCTCTCTTTCGGGCTGAACTGCGCACTGGGGCCGGACGAGCTGCGCCAGTATGTGGCAGAGCTGTCGCGCATTGCAGAAAGCTACGTGTCCGCGCATCCCAATGCTGGCCTGCCGAACGCCTTTGGTGAATACGATCTGGACGCTGACATCATGGCGCAGCAAATAGGGGAATGGGCACGGTCGGGTTTTTTAAATATTGTTGGCGGCTGCTGCGGTACTACTCCGGCACATATTGCCGCGATGGCCGCTGCGGTGGAAGGCGTAACGCCTCGCCAGTTGCCGGATCTGCCCGTGGCCTGTCGTCTTTCCGGCCTTGAACCGTTAAACATCAGCGCCGACACGCTGTTCGTTAACGTGGGTGAGCGTACCAATGTGACCGGCTCGGCAAAATTTAAGCGTCTGATCAAAGAGGAGAAGTACAACGAGGCGCTGGAAGTCGCATTGCAGCAGGTAGAAAGCGGCGCGCAGATCATTGATATCAATATGGACGAGGGCATGCTGGATGCAGAGGCGGCGATGGTGCGTTTCCTTAACTTGATTGCTGGCGAACCGGACATCGCGCGCGTGCCGGTAATGATTGATTCCTCTAAATGGGAGGTTATCGAGAAAGGCCTGCAATGTATTCAGGGCAAGGGCATCGTTAACTCTGTTTCGATGAAGGAAGGCGTGGAAGCCTTTATCCGCTATGCTCGTCTTGTGCGACGTTATGGCGCAGCGATGGTAGTGATGGCATTTGATGAAGTTGGCCAGGCGGATACGCGCGAACGTAAAATCGACATCTGCCGCCGTGCCTACCGCATCCTGACGCAAGATGTTGGCTTCCCGCCGGAAGATATCATTTTCGACCCTAATATTTTCGCGGTTGCTACCGGCATTGAAGAGCACAACAACTACGCGATGGATTTCATCGGTGCCTGTGAAGATATTAAACGAGAATTGCCGTATGCAATGATCTCAGGCGGCGTTTCCAACGTCTCCTTCTCTTTCCGGGGTAACGATCCGGTACGCGAAGCTATTCACGCGGTTTTCCTCTATTACGCTATTCGCAACGGTATGGATATGGGGATAGTCAACGCCGGACAGCTGGCTATCTATGACGATCTGGCACCCGCGTTACGTGATGCAGTAGAGGATGTGGTGCTTAACCGGCGTGAAGACAGTACCGAGCGGCTACTGGCTCTTGCGGAAGAATATCGGGGCAGTAAAGCAGGCGACGAAAACAAACCGCAGGCGGAATGGCGCCGTTGGGAAGTCGGGAAACGGCTGGAATATTCATTGGTTAAAGGGATTACCGAGTTTATCGAAGAAGATACCGAGGCCGCCCGCCAGCAGGCAAGTCGCCCGATTGAGGTGATCGAAGGGCCGCTAATGGCAGGTATGAACGTGGTTGGCGATCTGTTTGGCGAAGGCAAAATGTTCCTGCCGCAGGTGGTGAAATCGGCAAGAGTAATGAAGCAGGCTGTCGCTTATCTCGAGCCTTACATTGAAGCGAGTAAAGAGAAGGGCAGCACTAACGGCAAAATAGTACTGGCTACGGTAAAAGGTGATGTTCATGACATTGGTAAGAACATCGTCGGCGTGGTTCTGCAATGCAACAACTACGAGATTATCGATCTGGGCGTGATGGTGCCCGGTGATAAAATCCTTAAAACGGCCAGAGAACAGCATGCCGATATTATTGGTTTATCGGGGCTGATTACGCCGTCGCTGGATGAAATGGTCAACGTGGCGAAAGAGATGGAGCGACAGGGCTTTACGCTGCCGCTGCTTATCGGCGGTGCGACCACCTCCAAAGCGCACACGGCGGTAAAAATCGAGCAAAACTACAGCGGCCCCACGGTTTACGTACAAAATGCTTCGCGCACGGTCGGCGTGGTTTCAGCACTGCTTTCCGCCACGCAGCGTGAGGACTTCGTCGTCCGCACGCGTAAAGAATATGAAACGGTGCGTATCCAGCATGGACGTAAAAAACCGCGTACGCCACCGGTTTCGCTGGCGGCGGCAAGGGCTAACGCAGGGAGACTGGATTGGGAAAACTATACGCCACCGGTCCCCCATCAGCTGGGCGTGAGCGAAGTAAGCGCGACCATTGAAACGCTGCAGCACTATATCGACTGGACGCCATTTTTTATGACCTGGTCGCTGGCGGGTAAATACCCACGTATCCTGGAAGATGAGGTGGTTGGCGACGAAGCGAAACGGCTCTTCGCCGAGGCAAATGCGATGCTGGATGAGCTGAGCGCGAAGCAGGCGCTTACACCGCGAGGTGTGGTAGGGATTTTCCCGGCCAATCGCGTCGGCGACGATATCCATATTTACCGCGACGAGACGCGCCGTCATGTACTGCAAGTCAGCCATCACTTACGTCAGCAGACTGAAAAAACGGACTTCGCCAATTACTGCCTGGCCGATTTTGTGGCGCCGGTCTCCAGCCACAAAGCGGACTATCTGGGCGCGTTTGCTGTTACCGGCGGTCTGGAGGAGGATTCGCTGGCGCAAGCGTATGACGCAGCCCATGACGACTACAACAAAATTATGGTGAAAGCACTGGCAGATCGTCTGGCGGAAGCGTTCGCGGAATACCTGCATGAGCGAGTCCGTAAGGTGATCTGGGGGTTCGCACCTACGGAGAACCTGAGCAACGAAGAGCTGATCCGCGAGAACTACCAGGGTATCCGTCCGGCTCCGGGTTATGCGGCCTGTCCGGAACATACCGAGAAAGCGACTATCTGGCAGCTGCTGGATGTAGAGGCCCACACCGGCATGAAGCTGACGGAGTCTTTCGCCATGTGGCCCGGCGCGTCGGTTTCCGGCTGGTACTTCAGTCATCCGCAAAGTAAATATTTTGCCGTGGCCCAGCTGCAGCGAGATCAGATCGAAGACTATGCACGGCGTAAAGGCATGACGGTCAGCGAAGTTGAGCGCTGGCTGGCCCCAAATTTGGGCTATGACGCTGACTGATTATTACCAGGGCCGCTGTGCCCTGTTTTCTGCCCGCCTTTTTCATCCCCTGCCATGCTGATGTCCCTTTTCCGATGCCGGGCCGATAATATGACGCTGATTAAAAAGATTTTTCGCCAGAGCGACTAAACTTAGGGCAACAGTCTGTCATCAGGACTAAAGCTATTATGTATGAATATTTAAGAGGCTGATATCCGTGCTGACCCTACTTAATTTACTTTCTGCCGTGGCGCTGCTGGTCTGGGGAACGCATATTGTTCGTACCGGCATTATGCGAGTTTACGGCGCCGATCTTCGTCGTGTGCTCAGCCGTAGCGTGGCAAAAAAACCGATGGCTTTCGTAGCAGGTATCGGTGTAACCGCGCTGGTGCAGAGCAGCAATGCCACCACCATGTTGGTAACGTCGTTTGTGGCGCAGGAGCTGGTGGGATTGACGCCCGCGCTGGTGATCATTTTGGGCGCGGACGTGGGCACCGCGTTAATGGCACGTATTCTTACCTTTGACCTTTCCTGGCTGTCGCCGCTGTTTATTTTCTTTGGCGTTGTCTTTTTTCTGGGCCGCAAGCAAACGCGCGCTGGTCAGCTTGGCCGCACCAGTATTGGGCTGGGGTTGATCCTGCTGGCGTTACAGCTGATTGTCGCAGCGGCGAGGCCGATTACTCAGGCGGCAGGCGTGCAGGTCATTTTCTCCTCGCTGACCGGCGACGTGATGCTGGATGCGCTGATTGGCGCCGTGTTTGCCATTATCAGTTACTCCAGTCTGGCGGCGGTGCTCATTACCGCCACGCTGACCGCGACCGGCGTTATCTCCTTTAAAGTGGCGTTGTGTCTGGTTATCGGGGCGAACTTAGGCAGCGGCCTGTTGGCCATGCTGAACAACAGCGGCTCGAACGCCGCCGGCAAGCAGGTGGCGCTGGGTAGCCTGCTGTTTAAATTTATCGGCTCGCTGATGGTGTTACCCTTTATCGATCTGTTGGCGGTCTGGCTACAAAAGCTGCCGGTCAATGACGAAGAGCTGGTGATCTTCTTCCACGTGTTCTACAACCTGATCCGCTGCCTGGTGATGGTGCCTTTTACCGATCTGATGGCCGATCTATGCCAGCGTATTATTCGTGAGGAGCCGGAAACGGATCTGCGGCTGAAGCCGAAACATCTGGACAGCAGCGCGCTGGATACGCCCGCACTGGCGTTGGCCAATGCTTCACGAGAAACGCTGCGCATAGGCGACGTGCTGGAACAGATGCTGACCAGCTTCAGTAAAGTGATGCACGGCGAGCTGCGTGAAGAGCGGGAAATCCGGCGGCTGGATGACGATGTTGACGTGCTTTACACCGCCATCAAGCTCTACCTGGCGCAGATGCCCAAAGAAGATCTGCCGGAAGAGGATTCACGTCGCTGGGCGGAAACCATCGAAATGGCGCTGAACCTGGAAATGGCGGGCGATATTTTGGAGCGTATGGGCGGCGAGGTGGTGGACAAATCGCTGAACGCGCACCGGGCTTTTTCGGTGGAAGGCGTGGGCGAACTGGATTCGCTGCTGGAGCAGCTCAACGCTAACCTGCGCCTTAGCCTGTCAGTATTTTTATCGCGTGACATCACCAGCGCCAAGCGGCTGCGGCGCGCCAAGCACCGTTTCCGCATTACGACTCGCCGCTATTCGCATAAGCATGTCGATCGGCTGCACCAGCATAACGTACAGAGTATAGAAACCAGTTCGCTGCATCTGGGTCTGTTGGGCGATATGAAAAGGCTGAACTCGCTATTTTGCGCGGTAGCCTATAGCGTACTGGAGCAGCCTGACGACACAAGGGATGAGGAATAGTGCCCCCCGCCAGCGCGCGGGGGGATGAAGACTATTTTTTGATGGGTTTGCTGGACCAGTAGCCTGCCAGCAGCGACCCGGAGAGGTTGTGCCAGACGGAAAACAGTGCACCCGGCAGGGCGGCCAGCGGGGAGAAGTATAGCTTGCCCAGCGTCGCCGCCAGCCCGGAGTTCTGCATGCCGACCTCCAGTGCCAGCGTGCGGCAGGTAGACTCATCGAAGCCAAACAGCTTGCCACCCCAGTAACCGCCCAGCAGGCCGATGGCGTTATGCAGGATCACCGCGGCAATCACCATCAATCCTACCGAACCGATAAAGCCCTGGCTGCCCGCCACCACGGCGCTGATAATCAGCAGAATGCAGACCATCGAAAAGGCGGGCAGATAAGGTTCCACACGCCGAACCACGCCGTGCATAGTGTGGTGAACAATCAGGCCAATGCCGATCGGCACTACGACGATTTTGACGATGCTCAGCAGCATGCCAACGACATCTACCTGAATATGCGTATCCACATAAAGCTTAGTAAGCAGCGGCGTGGCGAACACGCCTACCAGCGCGGACACGGACGAGATCGTCACCGACAGCGCTACGTCGCCTTTAGCCAGATAGATCATCACGTTAGAAGCTGTCCCGCTGGCCACGCTGCCGACGAGGATCATACCTGCCGCCAGATCAGGCGGCATCTTAAAGAGCTTTGCCAACGCCCATGCGGCCAGCGGCATGACCAGATAGTGCAAAAACGTTCCGGCGAACACCGGCGCCGGTCGGGTCAGCACGCGTTTAAAATCGTTGATATTCAGCGTCACGCCCATCCCGAACATAATCAGCATCAGCAAATAAGTCACCCATGGGCCAATGCCCAGAAAGGTTGTGGGCGTGTACCAGGCGGCGAGGGAAAGCAGGACTGCCCATAACGGGAACAGTCGGGTAACGATGGCAAGCATAGCCAGACTTCCTTTTGATGTTGTGATAACAGAGTGGCCGTTTTCCCGGAACGGGGGAAAAGCGGTCGTCGAATCATAGCATCAGCACATGGGAAAGGAAGGACGAGCCGGCAGCGACGGAAGAACGGAAGGAAAGGGCGGGTCAGCGGCGATCTGTCCTTCAGGTATTACGCTTTTTTTGCCAGCAAAACACGCTAAATCAGCCCACCACTATCGGCATAGCCCAAAACATCCACGGCTGATCGAGCGTCCAGCCGCCCTCGAAAATAGCCATGGCAGTGCTGCGTGCCGGGTTAACCGGGCTATCGGTAATCGGAATGCTGACCAGATGGAACAGACCAATAGCGATGGGCGTACAGCCCTGCGGTGCAGGTTTGTTGTTCGCGCGATGGGTAACGATAGGGAAAATAGTGGTCAGCACGGCCTCTGTTATCATGCCGTATAGCCGGGAAAAGTCGCGGCGACGACCGCAGCCGCCAAAAACCAGTACAAAAGTTCTCAGTGACTCAGCCACTAACCTACGCATGGTTTGCTCAGTTGTTTGAGGTAACGCCCTGATTATTACAGGCTTGCCCAACCGAAAAATCAACGGAACGGAGAATGGACTGCCTGCAGGCGGATTTGCCGCTTTCTTAACGGCTGACTTGGGCCAGGTCAAAAGCTAAGCGGAGGCGGGATAAAGCGGTGAAAGCAGACAGCCAGAAAAGTAAAAACCGGGCGGGCGCCCGGTTTTGAACCCTATTCAAACAGGTTTTTATGCAGCGCCTGCACCACCTGCTCGGCATCATTGCCCGGCACCAGGAAGCAAAGGTTATAGCTGCTTGCGCCGTAGCAGATCAGGCGCAGGTTAAACGGCTCCAGCACACCGAAAACCTCTTTGCCAACGCCACAGGCTTTGGAGAGCTGATTGCCGATCAGCGCCACCAGCGCGAGGTTCTCTTCTACTTCCACACGGCACAGCGAAGAGAGTTCGGTCAGCAGCGCCTGCGTCAACAGGCCATCACTGTTGGAGGTGGAGCCGGTCGTGTCCAGCGTCAATGCCACGCTCACTTCGGAAGTGGTAATCAAATCGACCGAAATATTGTGGCGCGCAAGAATGGTAAAGACCTCGACCAGAAAGCCGCGGGCGTGCAGCATATTCAGGCTGTGCAGCGTCAGCAACGTCTGTTTGCGACGCAGGGCCAGCGCGCGGAACAGCGGCGGATCCTGCGTTTCGTTGCAGACGCGCGTGCCGCCAGCGGCAGGGTCTTTACTGGAGCCGACGAAAACGGGAATGTCGCTGCGTACCGCAGGCAACAGCGTGGCCGGATGCAGCACTTTGGCCCCAAAGGTCGCCATCTCGGCGGCTTCTTCAAAGGTGATCTCATCGATACGTTTTGCCGTTGGCACTACGCGCGGATCGGTAGTGTAAATTCCCGGCACATCCGTCCAGATATCAATCCGGCTGGCATGCAGCGCTTCGCCCAACAGCGCTGCGGTATAATCGCTGCCGCCGCGCCCCAGCGTGGTGGTACGCCCTTTGGCTTCGCTGCCGATAAATCCCTGCGTCACGATCAGCGCTTTTTCCAGACGCGGTGCCAGTTGCGCCTGTGCCAGCTCGGCAAGCAGCGTGATATCTGCTTCCGCGCGGCCAAAGCGGTCATCGGTGCGCAGCACTTTACGCACATCAAACCATTCGGCGGCCGCCTGACGCTGGCGCAGGACTTCCACAAACAGCAGGCTTGACATCAGTTCGCCGTGGCTCACCAGCTCATCGGTCAACGCGGTCGAAGTCGCAAGGGCGGCAGCTTCCGACAGCGTAGTGATGTTTTCCAGCATGCGATCGATTTCGTCATAGAGCACTTCGGAATGCGGTAACCGATCGATGATAGCGTACTGAATACGGCGGATCTCATCCAGCAGGTAAGCACGCTGCTCCTGCTGCTGGCCTTCCGCCAGAGAAACCAACAGGTTGGTGATGCCCGCAGAGGCGGAAAGCACCACCACGCGCACATTCGGATCGGCCAGCACCACGTCGGCGCTGCGGTTCATGGCGGCGTAATCGGCAACGCTGGTGCCGCCGAACTTCGCCACGATCAATGA
>Ga0157358_1001217_pt1 | contig 11189 bp, 6 predicted proteins | sample AttcapACBM2_FD_111484 | JGI IMG/M metagenome (GOLD analysis project Ga0157358, IMG submission 111484) | Fungus gardens microbial communities from leaf cutter ant in Botucatu, State of São Paulo, Brazil - Atta capiguara ACBM2 | ecosystem: Host-associated > Fungi > Mycelium > Unclassified ...
AAAGCGATTGAATTATAAGACAAATTAGATGATTTCGTGAAGATATTTGACTAAGATCTTCTTATAGAGATCCAAGTGGAGCAAGGTCTGGTCTCTGTGCCTATATTCAATGTCCAAGTTATCTGATTCATGGTATCAGCTGCTATGGTTGCAGCAGTTGCTGAGCAGAAGGAGCTAGACGATTTAGTGAGCACTCTTGGGGGAAACAAGCTCAAGATACACAAACCATTTATGGAAGGCACTCATAGTGACATTCTACAGGCAATTGAAACTGAGGTTAAGAACACCAGTAGCCACAATATGATTTGGATAAGAGGATCTCCTGGTGTTGGGAAGTCTGCCTTGGCAGCTAGTATTTTGACTTAACTACAGGATCAGAATAGACATATAATATTATTTTGGTTCGACCATACACAATCTACCATGATCACTACAGATTTCCTTTGGTATGCCATCGCCTGTGATCTTGCCTATCTGTAACCCTCCTTTTGCCAACACTTGGTCAAACATAATAAAAAGCACAGCTCCTCCAATATTGATTACCTTTTCAAAAACATCATTGAGATACTATTATACAGCCTGGATAATATGCCATGTAAGGAGCTTCCAGTAATTGTAATAGATGCATTGGATAAGTGTGGTGGCCTTAGATATGACTCTTCTGCAAAGAATAACTATGAGGACCTCTTGTATATACTCAAGTGCTGGATTCAGGCCGATCACTTAAAGAAGTTCAAGTTGGTGATTACAAGCTGACCAGAGAATACTATTACCAAAATATTCCCTGACTCTGTCAGCACACATGTCAATATTCTCTTTAGTAGTAATATCAAGCTAGAAGACAGTACTTTTGATGACATCCATGCATTTCTCAAGTCGTAATTTTACACCATGGGAATGGAACCTGGATAGATTGTAGAGACTCTTGGTTATCTAGTTCCTTCTGCTACTAGTATTTTTATCTAAGTAACCATTGATGCTGAATTTCTTCAGGTCAACCCTCAAGAACGATTTTCCATGCTTCAATCAAAGAGCAATGAAAAAGGTCTGAAAAGCTTGTATTTCTTGTATTCCACTGTTGTCAAAACATCATTCGGATGTGATCTTGAAGAGGAAGAGATTAAGGTGGTCACTTCTGTTATAGGTGTAATGATTTTTGCTAAGGAGCCACTTAATAATGATATACTTATAGTGCTTTCTGGAGTCAAGAGTAAGAACATGTTGCAGTTCATCCAAAATGGTCTTGTTTTAGTCATCAACACCAGCTCCATTCTTCATTTTCATCATTGCTTATTTGAAGACTTTCTTCTCTTCCTTTTTTTTAAGTAAGAACTACACACACTGCAAGCTATCCAAGATTGAGAGCATCATGAACATCAGCTTGCTATGATGTGTTTGGACACTATGTCATCGTCAGCCCTCTACTTCAATATATGTGGCTTGAAAACTTTAGGTATAAAGAATAGGAACATTCCAGCTACTGATAAGTTAGCTATCTCTCCTCTCCTTTTGTATTCATGTTGATTCTGGGTAGACTACCTTGTTTGCACCCCATGTGAGAAGATACTGATGGAGGTAGTCTAGTTTGTGATATACAAGAAGTCACTATTCTGAATGAAGGTAATAAGTATTTTAGGAAGGGCTTATGAGGCCATCATAATTCTAAAAAGAATAGCCTGATTTGAAGGTATGTTACTTACTTATTTGTCATGGTACCTATCTTATGTTGGCTGGTTAGACACTTGACCCAAATAATGAGCTGACTTTATTTATCCATGATGCCCTCCAATTTGTTTTGGTATTCATCATTCCTATTTCCAAAAATGCTCCCCATATCTATTTGTCTACCCTTCCCTTTGCATCTAAGCACTTACTTATTGCTGAAAAGTTCAGTTTAAGATTTCCAAACATGCTAACAGTTACTGAGAACAGACCTGTCTAGTAGTCATTCACCATCTTCACTGTAGAGCATGATAGGTATTCTATATGGTGTCTTGTCTTCTTACCAGATGAAAATATCTTTGCTTCCATATCCAATTACAATGTTTATATTTGTGATCCTGAAACAGGGCATCTTATTTCAGGCCCATTTCAGCTTAAATATCATGTGTGGTTTCAAGCTGCCTGTTTCTGCCCTAGTAAAACTAATATTCTGGTCAGAGACTATGATGGTACAGTTGTCTAAGATATCAAGAGAGGTGAGGAGCAGTTTACAATTGAGGGTTGAGATTTTGTTTTCATTCAGTGTGGTTATTGGCATAACAGCATTATCTCATTTGATTGGATAGATGAAGATAGATCTTCAATTTGGACAGATTTCAGAGATGTATATATAAATCAGATATTTCCAACTCAAATTCTAGTCAAGTTATGGGATGTTGAAAATGGTACACCAAAGTCTAACATATTATTCGAGGTAACAGATGTAGATGTCCATGTCGCCCAATTCTCTCCTGATAGGCAATTTCTGGCCATAAAAAGAGTATCTGAGGGTATTATTAAATTATGGAATTTAGAAAATGGCAAGAATACTTGACGATTCCTGTATCCTCCTGGCGATCTTCATTTACTCTACTTTTTGCCAACTAGTGACATTTTGATGGCCGCATTTTAAGCATCTGAGTACATTTATGTTTGGCAATTGGACATGCAAGAGATGGCATATTTCAGTGTTGATATTAGACATATTCCTTTAGCCATTATATATGCACCCCTCACCAGTTACCTGTTTATCCTATGATATCACATAGTTAAGATATGGGAAGCCTCCATGACTAGTCTACACATGATCTTTGAGACAAAAGCTTCAAAGACTTCAAAGATAAAGAGTATTTATCTATTACATGATGGCAACAAGATCTTGGTGGGAAGTAAGAGTGGAATTGTGAGGATGTAGGATATGAACTTAGCAAGAAATTAGGCTGTCACTATGGACACTCAAGATGATGATAATGCTGATATGTGGAAATTTATCCCTGCAGTCTCATGCTCCAGGAAGATAGTGGCCACCAAATCAATGTAATCTGTCGAATTCTGGGATATAACAACTTAGAAGGTTGTCAGGCGTATAGATTATGAATCTTGTATAAGGATTGCATTTTCACTAGATGAGGACCAGGTAGCTGTTTTCTCTGGTTCTTTCATCACACTATAGGATACCAATAATCCAGAAAATTGCCTCTCATTCTACTCCTGGCCCACAAAAAGACATGTTCTTGATTGCAAGGTTACCTTTCAGACAAGTTATCATGTAGTTATATGTACTGAGTTGTAGAGAGATGATCATATCTTTGTCTTCTCAGTCCAGGTTTGATATGTAACAGACCTTACTTGCTTGTTTTCTTTGGACATTGAGACCTCAAAATACTTGGAAATATTCCTGGCACCCAATAGCTTGACAATTATTATTTTCAATTATGGCAGTTATTTCTGGAATCATGACACTGCCTAGTTTGATCCTTTCCACTTTACCAGTCAAGAGCATCTGAACAAGAATCATTAGGTGTACTCATCTGATAGGAGATTCTTCACATGTTGTTCTAACAATGATGGTCACATTTAAGTATGGGATATACAATTAGGTCAACTCTGTGGCAACCTCATAACTATACCCAACAAGGTGTCTACAATTGCCTTCTTACCTGCCATAAATAATCAATCTCTTGACAACTGACTTATAGCTATTTATTGCTGGAATACAAACACAACAAGTCTCTTTGATGTCTACACCAGCTGTCTGTATGCTGAGTTTTGGAGTTAAGAACAAGACATAACATTTATACATGATGGAACAAAGCTGATAATCAGTGTTTGTCTATTTGTGATCCAGGACATAATGGATCTTACAATCAAGCACCATAATGGGTATAAGCTTAATCCAGAAGACATAGAGGATGGATGGATGATGGGTCAGGACAATGAGTTACTATTTTGTGTTTCAGTCGAACACAGGAAGAATCTATGCCTCCTGTCTTAGTCTGAAATTACTTAGAAATGGTCAACAAAGCTGAACCTCTCTAACTTCAGGTATGACAACAAGTGGACAGAATGCATTGATCGAGAGTGGTTAAAAGAACTCAAGAACAAGAAAATGCAGATGGCAAGGCTACTTGGGTGAGAATGCAAGATGCAGGATTCATCAGAGAATAGAACTGAACTGGCTTTCAAGGGCTGTATCTGCTATAAAATGTGTTTTATTATTTGTACCATAATGTTTGCAATGTGATTTTCATTGAACAGTGTGCTCATAATGCCTGCTGTGTAACACTCTCTTGAGGTATTGTCTCAAATTGGGATTGTGATCCATACAACTTGACATAATAATCTAGATATATCCTTAAAGCCAGCATATCAATCTACCTGCATACAAAAATACTAATGGCAGTCATAACAGACAACATCCAATGCCAGCCTTTGGAGATGGCAAATAACTGGGATGTGAATAACTTTACTGTGAGATGGAGAATCACAAACCAAAGAAATGGATAGGCTTAAGTACATGGGAATAAGCAAGCAACTGAAATTTTTTTTACATGATACAACAATATCAGACCATGTTAAATGAGCTGGCATAATCAATGATGAAGAATTGATGTTCCTGGAACAGAGGTCTATTTGCTAATGTTGACATATAGTGACTGAAACAAAACCAAAGCTTGTCTAAGGAATTAAGGATGGTTGTGATGGGTTGTGATATAAGATAGCAATGTTAAGATAAACATTCAATTCTCCAATATTCCAACTTCTTGAAAGAGCATTGGCCTTAGTTGGGGACTAAAAGTATTCTGTATCATAGTCCCTATTCACTCACTACGTTACAAACATGAGTTTGCTAGTAGATGAATGTTTATGTCATAGTTGAAGATAAACAAAGCAAAATGCATCAAGTATGTGGTAGATAGTAGTGAGCAGAATTTTTGTAGGCATAGATGATGGTTGTGACTATAGCCAACAGTTATGTAAATAATGCTCATTTCTAAACCTTGACAGATTCGTCATACACACTTCTGCATCCCCTTGCCTAGTTATTCCAACAGATTTTCCTCTTGTTGGAACATTCATCTTTCTTCATTTCCTGCAGAGACATGAAATGATATTAATTTGGTCAGTGATAGCAACTGATGATGGAGGTAGCAAAAGCAAGATCTAAGAGCATGATGAATTTTGGATATAGATTCTTAGATACCATCCATCTTTTGAATGGACATTCAATATAATATACTACTTTCTACCAGGAACTGCCTAATAGCAAGATTTCATCAACCTTCATGCATATAAATATCAACAGCACTCACTCAGTCTAGAACCCAAAGTCTCTCCATATACAGACTTGACTCATTCCTGTAGTTGGGTTTGTAGTGGCAGGTACTCCATTATTGTCTTGGACACTTCCACTTAGAGGAGGAACATCAGCTAATAATTTACATGATGCTACATGAGTTTTGTAGAGGTCATGATATCCTTTGAACACACTCTATAGATCTATTGAAGCTGATGACACTGTTGCTGGAAATAGAAGTTGGCACTGACTAAAGAATAGAACCTGTGATATACTGGGAATAGATTATTGATATAGTGTAAATGTTGATTAGTCTAGAATTCTTTCAGAATTTTCAAGGCTATTAAAAGAATTAAGAACAGGAGAAATAAAAAAGATATATAGTATCTATAAATCATCCAAACTCAGGTTATATTGTAATTGTGCAAGTGAACATTCAAAGGTTTGAAAACAATGATCCAGAAAGAATCTTTGGTCCTGTTATCAGAGCACTCTTGCTCTATGAAACCTTTTCCATCCTGGAGGTTTAGTCAGTAACAATGAAACATTAAGGTAATATTATCTTCAGGTTGTTTACACTTGAATTAGAAATGTCCCTACATGAACATATGCTCTGAACATCTAGTCTTTTCTAAATTTTCCCTGCTTTCACACTAAGCTAATCTGGAAACTGTAGTATCTGATAGCTTTATGACCAATCTACAAAGTATACTCACTGACCTATTGATTAATGCTGCATGTCTTGAATAACAGCACTCTTGGCATTTGTTAAAAATTATTTCTTGAGATTAAATATCAATGATGTATGTATTTGCTTATCTTGAGAATGTCTTATCCAGTCAGCCAATTTTTGCTACATTTTATGCTTATTAAAGCTATAGTCAAGAGAATACTGGGCTGCCAGAGAACTTTCTCATCACCAAGGGCCCTTGGCTTTGTGACACCTTACACAATAGCTCATTTTTACATTCGTAGATTGAAACTAGAGAAAATATGAATATTTTAGTCACAAGTGGGTGTAAGCTTGCAAATTTATAGTAAATTTAGTATGTCTAGATAGAATGCCCAATGCATCTCAATACTGGGCAGTATAAATGGTTAAAGGTGTGACTCAATGTGATCATCATGACCCATCAGTGCTTATCTCCTGAGAATATGATTTCTAGTATCCTCATATGCACATTAGAAACTTTCCATGAATTTTACTCTGGTCTATATGATATAAGCCAAATTGTTGCCAATGCAAAGAATAGTGTCCTCAATATGTTCTGCACAAATCTGGAATCCAATCATTCAAAGTATAACAGATACAAACTTCTCATAGCTATGTTGGACCATACTCCTACAGATTCTGGAAAGAGATATGTTGGAACATGTTTAGCTATTACTAGGACAAAGGGGTTGATATGGTAACAGAAGCAGTAGATTAATGGTTAGAGTATATGTTTTTCAAAAGTGAGTAATCCACTATCTGCTATTTTGGGCCCACAATTTGAAATTTTATAGTACTATCTGTTTCTTGTACAACCACAACACAACCTACTGCTAGTTTTACTTCTACTCTCAATAACACAGCCAAGCTGATTGAAAAAGCTGATTGTACTGAGAAGAAGGCCCTTATATTATGAACTTATTCCTTAGAGTTAGAAATAAGAACAACTCTTGTATTAGAGTAATACAAGAGAACTCGATAAAGAACTCTTTACAAAATAGTCTATCTTATATACTTCTTTAGATGGTCCGTACTAACTACTGTGCACTGTACCCTAAATGACCATGTGTAAAGCATGAGGCCAACATGTAGAGTCCATATTGTATGACATCATCTTGTTCCAGAATCTTCTATGACTTTCTCTCAAGTCCCATAAATCAATATTGTGACTACACTATCAGGTGTGACTGATATGATTAATCACTTCTAACCCTAACCCCAGAGTTCTAAAAATAGAAAAATAAAAAATAAATCAAGGCAAAAAATAAAAAATAAAAAATAAAAATAAAAAAGACTAAGTCCACTTTCTGTTATCTTGACACCTTAGAGAATCTACAAGAAGCTTAATATTATCCTACTTATTATTTATGATAGTTTTAGGTTCAAAGACACAAAAGAGATTGTTGTGCTATTACTAGTACATTTGATTCTCAGGTCATATGTACTCTAAAATCACAAAGATTACCTGTTCTCTTAGGCTTGTGCTTACTAAAAGCTGCCCATATTATTCCCTTATTACTTAATAGATTTGAAGAGAGCCTCAGTACTGAATCCATAGGTCCTGATTTTTCTCTCTTCAAATTACTTGACTGCCTTGTACTATAGCACAAGACTGCTATAACCTGGGATATGATGCGATCATAGACTGGTATTGATTTGGACAAACTTGTTGGATCAAAGAGAAATATACCAGAAAATACTATCCTAATGTGTTGTAAGCAATATATTGATTTTGGATGTTTCGAGTGATATCTTGACAAGAATGTAGTATGTTGTCTTCTTGACTCATTATTCCTTACTGAATGACTAAAAATTGGTAGTATCTTGATAATCCAAGTAAGTACAAGGCATAAGAGAGTTATTCAAGCTATAGATTTTTTTATAGAGAAGTTACTGTAGATATTGAGTTCCTAGCTAAGGCTGAGTCAATAATGAAGCCATCTAATCCTGAAATAATCAGGATTCATGCTGCTTTTGCTTGTGTCCTAAGTTTATCTAGTACTATTAATAATTTTGATAAAGTGGAGTAGAGTGCCAAACAACTTGAAGGATTCTTTACTGATAATACATTAGATTTAGAGCTACTCATTATAGGTTGGCGAGCATATTAGGCTTGTTATATATAGATATTTGGGTTGATTCAACTCTTCAAGATCTGGTAATTGATGATAGAACTGGACTGGATAAATCATTATATTCTAGAAATGTTTTTGAAAGCTACTATTGTTTACTTTTATACAACTACTTATTTGTTAAATTATATAAAGTAAAAATAACTTACAATATTGATTGTTAACTATTAATTCATTTATATAACAATATTATAGGTAAGAAGTAAATTGTGTATTTACTTAATATTCTTTTACATAGATAAAGATAAAGATAAAGATACGCATGGAAAATATATTCTTTACCAATTTAATATCCTTATAAAAATATTGTTGGTTGCTTTGTTAGAATTTGAGAAAGTAAACTTGGTTTATTACTTTGTTTCCTATTTATTTTCTTCTTTTTTATTTTTAATTTACTTTCTGTTTCTATTTATAGCCTTAGCAAAGAAAGTAATATGATATTATATATAACAATTACAAATATCACAAAGTATGATAAAAAAATCATATATTATAAAGATATTATACTTGTTACAATCTTTAGCTTGGCTTAGGTTGCAACTTAGGCAAAAACTGAAGTAAGAAGTAGAAATAGATTAATTTGTAAAGCATAAGGATATAAAAGAGTATTATAGCTATATATACCTATTATCCATGAGAAATATATATTAGAAAATGAGAATATAATAACAAAAATGAAGCTTTTACTACTATATAAGATGCTGACTAATCAAGGCATAGCTTATTTTGAATTATAGTATAAAACAACTCCAACACATGTTGTCTATGAAGCAACTATTTGTGAAGTATAAGGTATTAATTATAACAATATTTCTTTTTTAGCTTTATGTTATGTTAAATCTCTAAGAATATATAATACTACTAATTTTTTTATTGGACTTATGATCATTTCTCCTCATAATATTAAGATAATGAAAAAGAGTTCATGTGGTGGTCCTTCCATGAAAATTTTGATTGGAAATTCTTATCTACTTGTATCTATATTGTCTTTTTGTTTAATAAATTCTGTACTAATTTCCTTCCAGTATTATTTATCTTATTTACTATAACTTCAAAGAGTTTTGTAATATGGTAATGAATAAAATGGAACAGTCTTGACTGGTGCTTGTAGTATTCTTAATGTCTTTTTCAAATTATTAACTTCTTCTTGTATAAATATAAGTTTAGGAGTTTTGGGTCATTTATATTTGAAAGTTATATTGTATAGTTTGTATAAAAACACATCTTTATCTTGAATAACATCTTGTTGTTTTCTTTTGTCAGAATTTGTTGATTGATGAGATTATTCAGTCATTTCTTAATATATCTCCTATATTTGCTATATGTTTTCTTTAACCTGTGTATATCCTTTCTCTTTGTATTTATCTAACTCATCTACCAATAAATTTTGAGTATGGTATGGCTACCTCTCTATATCTCTATGTATCACATTTCATAATTTGTCCACAATACTGTATATTGTTATAGAATGTTTTGAACACTAATTTTCTTTTTCTTTTATCTATTTTTCTTGATTTTATATTTCTTCTCTTTTGAATTTCTTTTTCATTTTTATTGATGATGAAGAGGCACGTGACATTGCAGTCACATGACAGGTCACATGATGTGATGTCATGGGCCTAGAACATGGTAGAAAGATCTAGAAGATGACATCAGGGCACATAGATGCAACATAGTAGTCTTGAGTAAGATATGAGGTAGATATGAGGTAGTAGCATGGACCATCATGTAACTGTATAAATAGAACTCTAATTTAGCAGAGACTCCTTGTTGAGTTTTCTTGTGCTTTTCCCCACTTAATTGCTTAACTGAGAGCTTTACCACTTATGTTATCATTGGACTTTGTGTCTAGTGGTTGCTACAACATATGTATTTCCTCTAATTTGTTCTTTGTGCCTTTCACTGGCTTCTAATAATGTTGTTTCAATATCAGGTAATTTAATATTTACTGCTGTTACCAGTTTGTCAAGATTTTGCACTTGTAATTATATATCTGCTATTCTTTCCAGTTCTTGAATTATATAGTAATACTTTTTTGTTTAATACTTTTTTTCTCAGTTTAGAATTAAGATAAGGTTCATATTGTTGACATTACAGGCAATGTAAGAGTTGAGGGAGATAGATGTAGTGGTAAATTATTGAGCCATTTAATTAGATTTCTCAATTGTTGATAAAACTTAAGATATTAAATTAATATTTTACCCCTCTTTTATAGGGTTTGATCCAAAATTCTTGTCCAATAGTTTTCAATTGCTCTCCTAACATGTGGTAACCCTATTTCTGATATTCACTGATCATGTTCATTCTCATATTCTTTCCAATGTACTAAGAATTGTATACTACATTCTCATTTTCTGTGATTTTATACTTCTTCTATCTCATACTCTTCTTCTTCATTAATAATCTCTGGTAATAGTACTAGATCTATATATTGTCTCTTGAATTGTGGTTCTTTACATTGTATTAGTAAGTCTCTATTAAACATATTGTAAATTGTCCATCTTTCTAGTAATTCCAGCTGAAATGCTTCTTAACCAATGTTTTTTGAAATTCTAAAGAGACTGTATCTTTTCTAGTCCAACTTTTTTGAGGATCAATTTAAATGGATTTTTTTGCTTCTAACCACATATTGTTCTCTTTCTTTAATCTCTGTGGATTTTGCCTTTTCTTGTCAAATTGTCCTTTCATAGTTTCTTTTGCTATTTCTATTAACTTCTTTGCTACTTCCCAACTTTTCTGTAATCCTTCAAGAAAGTCTTCTAGTTTTAATAATTCTGTTTTGACAGTTAGGTTTCCTTTCTATATATGTTTTCCAAATTTTGATTCAAATGGAGTATGTTCTATTGCTACATGTTTTTTATCATTGTACTGGAATTCTGCTACTGATAACTATTCTGTCCAATCATTCTGCTGATAATTCACATAATATCATAAGAACACTTTGACTTCTTGATTAATCTGTTTTATTTGTCTATCTGTTTGAGAGTAGTATGCCATTGATAATGTTATTTTTGTTTCCAATGCTTTTGTCAAGTCCTTCATGAATTTTGATGCAAACTGAGGTCCT
>Ga0157358_1001218_pt1 | contig 11181 bp, 10 predicted proteins | sample AttcapACBM2_FD_111484 | JGI IMG/M metagenome (GOLD analysis project Ga0157358, IMG submission 111484) | Fungus gardens microbial communities from leaf cutter ant in Botucatu, State of São Paulo, Brazil - Atta capiguara ACBM2 | ecosystem: Host-associated > Fungi > Mycelium > Unclassified ...
ACTCCTTGTCGAGTTCTCTTGTGAACTTCCCACTTGATATTCATATTAAGAGATTTACCACTTATGTAGTCATTGGTCTTTGTGACTAGTAGTTGCCACAACATTGGGTTCCATTCTCGAAAGAAGAGTTCAGACAGGTATTAATCAAGTGCAATAACTCTTCAGCACCTAGTCCTGACAAGCTTATGTGGTAACACCTCAAAACCATTCTCAAACAGGATGTATGCCTATTCCGCATTATTAACATCGCAGATGCATGCATTGACTTAGAACACTGGTCTAGCCACTTCAAGCATTCCTCCATGGTGATTATACCCAAGCCAAATAAGCTGACATATGATTACCCCAAATCCTTTTGCCCCATTGTCCTCCTCAACACTATCGGCAAACTTATTGAGAAGGTCATTGCCAAAAGACTCTAATTCCACATCGTAAGAAATCACTTCATTCATTCCAGTCAACTAGGCAACCTTAAGTTCAAGTCCACCATGGATGCTGGAATTACCCTCACCCATGTAATTCAATCAGGTTAGGTCAAGAACAAGACTACGAGCATCCTAGTATTCGACATCGCTCAGTTTTTCCCATCCCTCAACCATTGCCTTCTCACCCTCTCCCTTGAGAAAGTGGATCTCGATCCCAAAGTCACCTCATTCTTTGTGGACTTCCTGGCCAGAAGAAAAACCAATTATATGTGGAATGACTTTTCCTCCCTGACATATGAAGTAAATGTTGGAGTTGGCCAAGGGTCCACTTTCTCACCTATTTTGTCTGCCCTTTATCTCTCCCCACTTTTATATATTCTAGAAAAGCACTTAAAAAACCTAAACATTCCTGTCTCTCTCATCTCTTTTGTTAATGACGGTCTCATTATCTCTCAGAACAAGTTGATTGACATCTCGAACTCACAACTTTTTAGTAGTTATAATGTATTATCCAGACTTCTTGTCAAGTTTGGACTTAATATCAAGCATTCAAAAACTGAAACATTCCATTTTAACAGATCCCATAAAACATTCAATCCTCCTTCTCTTGACCTCTCATCAATCGGAGGACCAATTCTTTGCCCCAAAAGCTCATAGAAGTATCTGGGGTTCATATTCAACTGAAAGCTTATATTCCATCAGCACATTAACTTCTATTTGAACAAAGCCATCTCTACAGTCAAATGCATGAAACTCCTTGGGAATTCATCATGAGGAATCAACCCAATCCAAAAACGCCTCCTATACAGATGCTGTGTTCTACCCATTATGCTATACAGGTTTCAGCTATGGTTCTATAACAAAGCTCCTCTATCGTACCCCATGAAAATCCTTGGAAAAATGCAGAGAAGAGCTGCCATCTGGATACTAGAAGCCTTCAGAACATCACCTACAGACGGTCTTGAAGCCATTGCTAGTCTCATTCCTATTAAGTTCTACCTTCAAAAACTTGCAAGTAGATCTCAACTTCACTCTGCTGCTCTTCCAGAGAATCACTTCATCAGAACCCTCATGGATGATCCCCTCAATTCACACAACAAGCCTTCTCCCCTCTCTATCAATATGCTCACTGAGCATCAGACAAATACCATCAAAGGACACCTCATTGACTCAAATAATAAACTGTTTGGAGTTTTCCCTTCATTTTCCCCTCTCAATCTGGAATTTAACCCGGATTCTAGAATAGTAGATATTTTTCCTGACCAAGTCTCTTTTAATTTAGCCAATAAAGCAAAAAGCAACAAATCGCACTTTCAACAACTTAACAATATGATGCTTCATTCATCATCTTCACCTCATACAGCAATCGTTGTAACTAATGCTAGCATTAAGAATGACATTGCCACATTGGTCTCACACATTCACATACATGACCACCCTTTGATCAAGATGGTTTACCATGTTGTCAAGATCATCGATGGTGGACTTTGTTTTTATTTTCTCTTTTCACTTTATTTTATTTTTCTTTTCCTTTTTCCTTATTTTCTATTTTTAGAACAACTCGGGTTAGGGTTTATCAGTCACACTGTCACATCAGTCACAAGTTGATGGCATAATCACAAGACTGATCACGAGACTTAGGAGAATAAAGTGGAAGGTTCCAGAACAAGATGACATCATACAACATGGACAACACATGTTGGCCTTATGTCATACACATGGTCATTAGGGTAGGGTGCACAGTAGTGAGCACAGACCATGAGTAGTAGTATATAAGATAGACTACTTTGTACTAGGAACTCTATTGAGTTCTCTTGTGTCACTCCATACAAGAGTTAGTTCTTTGCTTAATACCTTGAGCATTGAATCATAACACATGTGGCCTTTGTTACCAGCACAGAAGCGGAACTCTTTGCCATGAGATGCAGTATTAGTCAGGCATACAGCAAAGAAAACATTTCCAAAATTATCGTCGTCACCGACTCCATCCATGCAGCTAAAAAGATATTCAACGATAAAACCCATCCATATCAAATCCACATGACAGCCATCCTTAGCAAACTTTGGCAATTTCTTACTATAGGACAAGGAAATTCTATCAGATTCTGGAAATGCCCTAGCCAACTCAAGTGGAGACTTCACAGATCTGTCGACAAAGATTTGAAATCATTCAATCCCCAGCCCATACTCCCAAGTAAAGTATTCTGGGACTATTGCAAAAAATTTGATAGCGACAACATCACCAATCTGTGGAAAATGACATTCCAAGCATCAAATGGAAAAGGTAGACACTTCCTCAATCTTGTTGATCACAACTCCAAAGACATTGAACTGTCTTATATCAAAGGGGGCCTATGACTCCAATCCTTCGGTCATTCTAACTTGCTATGCACTTGAGCTACAAGAGTCATTACAAATCATGCCCCGATAGGTGAATATCATTTACAATTTTTCCCTAATGAAGATTTCAAATGTCCTTGCGGGTCCTACCCTATCGAGACAAGAAGACACATACTTCATGAATATACAAGACACAATGGGTATTAGAACCCTAGAAGAGATTCACTCAGTCACTTCGTCATGTTTTTGAGTGCTAATTCAAAAGCTTTCGCTTTTATAGACAATGTCCTCTCCATTACCCCAAGTTGATCTTGGAGTGACTTTTATTTTATCATTTTTCTTTTATTTCTCCCTCTTCTTTTCTTTTCTCATAGACCCTACGATTAGTTCTTTTTTTTTCTCTTCTTTCTTTCTCTTTCCCTTCTTAGTTTCCTCTTCTACATGTTGTCTATATCTTCTGTATGTAGTTACGAAGTAACTACCATGGTCTGCCACCATGTGCCATGTAATAAATTGTTGATTTAAAAAAAACATTTCCAAACCTGGTATCTTCTTTTAGAACAAATCATCTCTTCATTCCAATCATTGATCACTCTGTGAAAAAACTCTCTTTATACCATAATGAACTCTATGAACTTCTAGTTGATTCTCTTAATAATCAACAAACTCAGAGTATTACTTAGTTCTCTTATTCTTAGAATTCTATACTTGTATTTAAGGCCAGTAAATACACTGTATGATCTCCAGTCTGATAATCAACTTGAACTAAATGTCACACTTGTTATTATGATTCAAGACTTATAGAGTGAAGTCAAGAAAGGAATCTTATATTAAAGTTAACATAAAAGAACTTAATAGAGTTCTAAGTACAAAAGTATCTACCCTATATATACTAGACTACTTGTCTGTACTATACTAATCTTAGCCTATTCTAAAGACTATATATATTATATACCATTAATATATAGGATAACATCATTGTTATGGAGCCTTTTATATCTTTCTATATCCTTTTATGTGACAATTTGTGACAGTTACATATAACATTATGTTAACTCCTATCTTTAAGTCTAAAAATAAATAAATAAATAGAAAATAAATAGAAAATATGAAATGAAATAAAAATAAAATAAGTCCATCATCTTCAACTCTGACACTTGTTCTCTTCCCAAATCCAAAATCTTATCCTCTTATATCTTCCCAAATTATAACTATATAATAGATAAGTTAGGTGTAATATATAAAATTGAAGCCAAGATTGTTATCAGTATCACATACCATCCCAGATCATTTGGTCCACTTTTAAATAAGTATTCCAACCCTTTCCATTATTTATGTAACATCTGCAGATTTACCCAACAAGTATCAATTGTTTTCTAAGACTCAAATAGCTACTATTATAACTACTAGTACTTCTCTACACACTCTTTCTGACCCTACTCATAACATTCTCTTACTACAGCTTTGTATTTCCTCCTGGAATTTACCTAGTTTTGTTAGAGTAACTAGTGAGATTTATAATGTTTACACAAACTTTAATACCTTCAAGAGAACTTAAGTTTCATTAATACAGTATACTATAATTACACTGCTTATCTCAAGAAGAATCTATTATATACCATTGATATCTACACTCTCTTTCAGTGTAGATCACACTCTATTCTAATCACCTACTATCTCAAGGACCAAACCCTTTATTTCTCATCAATCTCATGAAGTTCTGAATAACAACCACTGTGATAACCAATATCAAAACTGAAAGCAGTGGACTCTAAATTATTTTCATTTCCTTTCTATTTTTATTTTTTTCAATTTATTTTCCTTTTTATTCTTAGAATTAGGATTAGGGTAACCAGATCACGTTGTCACACATCAGTCACATCAGATGACATGGTCACAAGTCACAAGTCATATAGAAGGATGTAGAAGGTTCTGGAAGGATGACATCATACAACATGTGCAACATATATTGACCTTAAGGCAAATACATGGCTGTTTAGGGTAGGCTAGAAGTAGTTAGCATGGACCATGAGGTTTTAGTATATATAAGATAAACTATCCTGTACAGAGTTCTCTATTGAGTTCTCTTATGTTACCGAATACAAGAGTAGTCTTTTATCTGAACCTTTGGACTTAAGTCATAACAACCAACAGCCTAGAGTATGTATAGTAGAAGTATCATTAGAAAATACTATCATGTATAGTTTCCTAGTCTGATAATCAACTTAGATTGTGCCATACTTGCTCTAAGTGTATCTAAGCTCTCTCTTCTAAAATACAGACACATAACAAGTTTAAGCTAGGCACAACATCTTCTGTTGAAGTCAAGGTCACCCTATCTACATAGTATTTCTTCTAACTATCTTCTGACTCCATCTTCTGCTTTAACACATTATTCATTTCATCTTCTATACTACTTACAGATAACACTGGTGAGTATGAATTGCTCTTAATACTTTTATTAGACTATATAACTACTGTTGCAATCCCATCCCTCCTATACAACCTGACCTCTATTTTAATAGAATGTCATTTTCCTGTTGTAACTCTACCTCTCTATCTGGACTTCTATCTACTCAGTGATTAAGTAAGCAATTTGCCTACATGGCCATATCACTCCAATACTCTAAATGTCTAATAGTATTAATCTCAATCTGTCTTTCTTCTAGAAAGATTCCTAAAAGCACATCAAGATTTCTCAAAATAATTCTAGCTAATGATAATATTAATTGGGTCAATGTACTAGAAAAAGAGAAACACTTGCCATTTCCAGAAGCCACCATGATCCAACAACCTCTCCAATCAATGAACTTTCTGGCCAAGACTCTTAGAAAACTCACAGCCAATCTAACCTCTATGACAAACTCTGCTCCTCCTGTAGCAAGAACCTAAATGTCTGGTACATTTGATGACATGGATCTAGAGAAACTTAACAGCTTTCTCTTCCAGTGTCAACTTCATTTTTGTGCAAACTATTATAAACTTCATTCAACTTGTATCTCTGCAACTAGTAGATTAATTCTCACAAACCAAGTTGCACTAGAAAGCCCTAAATGAGGGCTATTTGCACATATGTGGATATATAAAAGTGACAATAGATTAATAAGATATTAGACCATCAGTAACCACAAGTTTCATTGGCTATTATCTCAGGAATGACTGAATGGATTTCTATACTTGGGTTGGAAAGCACACATCAAAACTATCTTTGATTATATATTATATATTACATGGAGATCAGTATTCATAGAGATATAAGTATATCAATATAGTAATATAATTAGTTATCTTCTGATAAAATTAGCCTAACATCTGCTATGATAGATAATAGCCCTACTAGATACAAGTTTTGATCATGTAATAGAAATAGCTTGTATGTAGATAATTACTATTTTGTATATATACTTCTATATCTAAGAATTAGATCTTAGACTTAAAAATATCTTATATTATTCATCAATTACCATCTTTCATCTTTCATCATCATTATTAAACTTCTAAATCACTTCTAAACCTCTGAAAGTATATGTAAATTTCAGATATCATAAATAAGTAAGTAGTTCATTTTGTGATAGTTTTCTAAGTCCTTCTCCCCTATCCATGTGTCATGTTCTGCCATAAGTCCCTTCCAATGCACTAAGTACTTTGTTATCCCTCTTATTTTTCATTTATTTAATATTTTTGAGAACTTTCCAACTTTTTTTATTGACTAAGGTAGTTTTGTATTATTAAAAAAGATGAAAAAAGTCTTAAGATAGTACACAGTTTGAAGTCACTCAATAGGGTCACTATTGCCTACTTGGAATTGTCCTCAGCTACAAAAGAATTAGCCATATACTTTGCAAGAAGAGCCTACAATAGAATATTAACTTCCTACTTCTCTTCTCTGTCAACTTCTATTGGTTTTGGTTTCTCTACTTACTACCCCTTCACTGGTTCACTGTATCTCACTACTCAACTTCAATAATATATAAACTTATATATCAGTCTACTAATGTCCTTGCCAGTCATTCTTTGAATACTAAGTCTTTTGTACTCAACATGACCTTGTTCTTTTTTTTCCATGCTTCTATCTCTTTGCTTTCTCTGTCTGCCTGCCTCTTTATTTTCTCTTGCATTTCCTCCAGTACTACTCCTGCTTTCTTCTGAATTCTCTTTATTCTTTCTGCAAACTCTGTCACCTTCTTCACCTTTCTTTTTATTCTAATTTCTGCCTCCATTCTTAATTCTCTCCTATAGTTTGCGATAAAGAATGATATCTTTGTTGCCAAGTAAGTTCTATCATTTACTATAAACTCTGTAGATACCAGTCACTCAGACTAATTCTTCTGCCTATAATCTACAAAGAACTGTAAGTACTGTTCTAGTTTCTGGTCCATGCATTCTGTTTGCCCATCTGTCTGTAGATGAAAGGATGTTGACAATCTTGTTTTAATACCCAATATTTTGTTCAACTTCTTTGTCAACTTCACTGCAAACTATAGTTCTCTATCCAAAGTAACACTTTCTGGTAATCTATGCAATTTCCAGATGTTATCTCTAAACAACTGTGCTAGCCTCTCCACTGTCATTCCTTTTGTTGTTGTCTATTAGAGGCAAATTACACTCACTGGTTTATTCATGATAGTAACATGGAAGACAGGATAGAAGAAGGAACTTAACAGCTATATTATGGAAAAGGGGCAGATGTGACAGCCTTGGCTTCAACAGATGGCATTGTGCCTAGTCTATTTGTTGCATGATTGTAATTTTGGATAACAGAGGAGTTCAGACAGAAAGATATGGGTGTAGCACAGTTCAAGTTGATTATCAGACTGGAAAATAATACATCATAACTACATTCTTAAATATGGAAGTGATAATCTAATAATATTTACTCTGCATATACTTTGGGTAGTTAGTCACTGTGGGAGTTATCATTCAGACTTCATGGATTGATAAGGAATGCAAGGTCAGAGTCTTTGGTTCTCAGATTAATAGCAGTTGGAATTAAAATATTATCCATACTGGAAGCACAGATTTTAGAGAGTATATGACATTGTTACAAAATATGTCATTTTTGACAACCTGTTACATACCACCAATATTGTGTTCTTTTCTGCTACTAATAGCAGATCTATAAAACAAGTCCATCTTCCATGACAGCCACTCTTCTTACAACACATTCCTGTAGCAGTGATGCAACAATCTGGATATCCAGTCTTCCATGATAGGGATACTTCTATCAAACTCAGTCTTCCATGGCAGAGTTTTCCTATCTTACTCCTGTCAGTGTCTCATTACTGAAACTCCAAGCATCTTCTATATATTCAATTTGTATATAAGACTAGTAGTTACACTGTAATTCACTAATCTGATAATTGACAAAGATAATCTTTATTGAACTCAATCCCCAGTGTTTAATGGCAACACACCAAATCAGTACTTACTTCTGTCTCAGACTTCATTCATTTATCTGAAGTTGTGACCACATGGTAGATAGATAGTGTAGTATATAAGCTGAAGCCAAGATTGTTCTAACAGGTCTATAATACCAAGCTTATTACATGGAATTTCTATACTCTACATATTTTTGAGCTAACCTTGTAAACTTTTGCCTTCTGGTGTGAATTATGCTTGACAACTATACTATTATCACAAGATAAACATGCTGTAGCTATACTCTTGATGTCATTGTTCTAGTTCTTTCTACTATATTTTAGACCTATGACATCACATCATGTGACCACAGTCATGTGCATCTTCATTATTCAAGAAATCAATGAAAATGAAATAAAAATAAAAATGGAAATTAAATCAAGAAAAATGAAATTAAATAAAAATTAAATATGAGGGTCCAAGTACACTATAAGACACTGTCTTCCAATCATCTTCCACCTTGACTCATACATTATTTATAGCCCCATTGTAAATCTAGTTTAATAAATACTTTCTTTATACCAATGTTTTCTATGATGTCTAAAATTAAAGATAGAGGATAGTTTTACAAAGAACACTGGTGCTATTTGAGGCAACTTTGAGAGTCTGATATACTCTTTCTTCAATTTTTATTTATAAACTTGCACATCTTCTCTCTCTCTTCTTTCAATAATGAATATACCTTTTCCTTCCTTGGTGCAAGCTCTTACTTCACCTCTATCACATTATCTCATATCTTTCTTGTTGAAATTCTCTCACTTGCTTTCTTTCCAAAGACATAGATCTACTTGTGAAACCTTAAAAGAACTAATTTCTTAGCTTCAACCTCTAATTTTGCTGTCTCTTCTTCTTTATCTCAGATCTCTCATTCCTCTATTACTCTTTTCACCTCCATGGTCCTTCTCTTTTTTTTTTCCTTTATCTTTTCCTTCTTCTCTTCTTTCATTTTGTTTTTGCCATCCAATTTTCCCTGCTTTAGTCTCTACTGCTGTTCACACTCTTCAAAACACCTCATAATCTCTACCTCCTTTGTTATCCAGTTAATCTCAAAATTGTGACAAGTAAGCTATAGTATTCTTAAGATTATATTTTATTCCTACTCTGCTATTACATCAATCTCCATTTTTCTCTCCCTATGTTCTTTGTAAAATATATTTACTTCCACTATATGTTTTATTGGTCATTTCTTGTTAAATGTACCATCCACATTTTTTTACATATATAGATCTTTCAATTCTCTTCAACTTAAACTCCTGCTTTCTTGCAAACTCAGAACTTATAACTAAACTCATCACCCCACTATCCAACAATGCTTCTATCATTATTCATTTCTGTGTATCAATTCTCTCAGGTCCAATCTTCACTATTACTTCTTTTAGAGTATTCTTATTCAAGTTGCATTTAGATATAGATATATCATCCACTACTCTACTACTAAGAATTGTGAACTTGTTGTAGTTAGAACCTAGTTGAGGACTACTAGATTCTCCTCCTCTTTTAAATTGTCTATGTCACAATTGTCTCTATACTCTATTCTCCTCCCTTATGCTACAGGTCCACAATTTCTACAATGTCTTGTGATGTGTCCAAATTCTCTACAGTTGTAATAATTCCTTTCTTTACTTATCTTTATAGCACATGGGTTATGCCTTGGCATGAACCCTGTCCACTGCTATTGTGGATTTGCTATTATAGCATTTTTTCTTTCTACTCTCTCCATTAGAGCAGGTCCTATTAGCATCTGCTAAAAGTTCTGCCTTCTTGGCCAGACTTGGGGCTGTGAGAATTGTTGCTGTTGTGCCCCACTAGCATTTGCTAGTATATTTGACCTTGGTGTCTGAGCCTCCCTTTGGTTTTTAACCTCTCCTCCTTCTACTTACTTTCTCTATTATAAGATGAGAGTGTAGACAGACTTTGGCTAGGGTTAGGGTTAGCCGGACATAGATAGATAGTATTATTATTAGTCTATAACGGATGGAGAGCACGTGACCTGGAAGTCATGTGACAGAGGCTAGAACGGTCTGGAAGAACTTAGAGTCTAGAAGGATCGGGAAGAGTCTAGAAAGAGTTAGGGTTAGGAGTGACGTCAAGGGACATGAGTTTCTCATAGTGTACACATGGTACACACATGTATGACAGAGATTAAGAGTATGACATCAAGGCACATGTATACGGCATGGTGGCCTTAGTAATAGGATATGAGGTAGACACATTGTTGTAGCATGGACCACTTGTAACTTATATAAATAGGGTAGCAATGCAGTGAGGGCTCCTTGTCAAGTTCTCTTGTAATCCCCACAACTAGATAGCCAGATAAGAGCTTTGCTGAAGTAAGCATACTACAGAGTCATTATGACTAGTAGTTGTTACAACATCTACTGCCTCTTGCTACTCATCTGAACATCTAGACAGATTTGTCTATGGTTCAAAGACCTTGTTCCACTTGCTTGAGTTTAGCTACCTATTTTCTTTTCCAAAATCTCTCTTCAATACTGCTAATAAATCTCCTACCAACAGAGATTTCTAATCTTTCAACTCCAGATCTACCAATACATTTTTCTTCCAAACATCTACTGATCCCCCCTGTATATATATCAAAATAAATTGCACCTGCTTCTCCACTATCTTCTCTCTCATTTTCATTCTGATGTGTAACTTACATCTATCCCAAAGTCTGCTACCTTTCCTAGATTTCTATCAAACAATGATAGCTTGGCCATTTCTAGTTAAAACCTATGCCTGGATCTTAGAGCTATCTCTTCTTCTCACTAACATATCTCTTCCAGTGTTAACAATAATATACCTCACTATCCTCTAGTAGTTTTCCACCCACTTGTTATAGTGCACTTGAACACTAACATTTTTCTTTTCCTTTATCTATTTTTCTTGATTTAATATTTCTTTTTTTGATTTTTCATCTCCTTTATTTTTTATTTTTCTTTGATGATGAAGAGGCACATGACCATCGCTTCTTTTCCTCTTACCACCATCTTGCATG
>Ga0157358_1001220_pt1 | contig 11177 bp, 4 predicted proteins | sample AttcapACBM2_FD_111484 | JGI IMG/M metagenome (GOLD analysis project Ga0157358, IMG submission 111484) | Fungus gardens microbial communities from leaf cutter ant in Botucatu, State of São Paulo, Brazil - Atta capiguara ACBM2 | ecosystem: Host-associated > Fungi > Mycelium > Unclassified ...
AGGGTGCACAGTAGTTAGCACGGACCATGGGTATTAGTATATAAGGTAGACTACTCTGTACTAGGAACTCTATCGAGTTCTCTTGTGTTACTCAATACAAGAGTTGTTCTATTACCTCACTCTAAAGGTTTTAGTTCATAACACTATACAGTACATTGTGTATATTATTTGTCTTTCTTTTGGAACTAACTGCTATGGCCATGGGTCCAGCTTGGTGAGCTCTCCAGTCATAGTTGATGAGTATAGAGAGAATCTTTTTTAATGTTGAAAGAACTACACAAATCACATATGATAGGATACTGTCAATAGCTTGTTCATAGAGGGAAGTATGCTAGTACAAGTTGACAATGTCACTAACAAGAATACAAATAAATGTGAAGTAGGGTGATGGGATGACAGTACAGTCAGGACTAATACCACTGGTCTCCGAACTAACTTAGCTTTTGTTTATAGTCCTCACCTATCTCAATAAAATCTTTCACCAAGATGCAAATGAAATTGAATGCTTTGCATCAACATATAGAATCATTGTGGGTGGCAAGTTAGGGGCTGATGGATAAAAATTAGGTAATCATTTGATATAACATATGAATGAGTAGCAGTACTACTTTTGTTGGTATATACCATGAGCATACCCAATATCATGTCTGCTACCAGGGCTCTAAAGGCTTTTGATACTCCTTGTTTCACACCTTTTCTTTCAGATGGCAGAGCAATAGAATTTTGCCAGTTTCTCAACAAGCAATTACCATTTATGAAGCAAGAAATGCTATTAAAAGAATTTTTCATAAAATTTATGCCTTTTTCTACTAAGAAGGCTCAAAAATTGTTGGACAAGCTGAAAGACAACACTCTCTTTGATGGAAAATGCTGGCCAAGTTTGTACATAGCAAAAGTGCAGACAGAGTAGAAGAAGCAGGAAGAGCAGAAGACATAGGAAGAGCAAAAGATACAGGAAGAGTAGAAAATACAGGCAGAGCAGAGGATGAAGAAGACACAGAAGATGCAGAAGTGACCAAAAAAGCTGAAGGTGTCAGAGGTGTATGAAGTGGAAAATGAACAAAAGGTGCATAATATGCAAAAGGGAAAGAACAAGCTATGGAAACCCTAGGAAATATCACAGAAAGCAGATACTACATATACATCCTCATCCCAGCAACCTGCTCATACATTTTCATCTCTTGGTATGTGCAAGAAAGAGTCTGAGCTTTATCAACTCTTCATTAGAATCGTCCAAATGATTGCCAAAATGTCAGTGGACTCAAGTCAAAATCAGTGTCATATTGCAGGTGTTTGGATTGATACCCACGAAAAGGAGCCTGGAACAACCAATATAAACTCCAACATCTCATTTATTCCTAATATCTACTTTGTATAAGAAGATATCTCTAAGGCAGAGAACATGGCAGACTTAAGGGACTAGGAATGCATGACTTAAAACACAGAATCAGGGGAAACTAGTGTGAGTGCTGTCTTGTGTTGGATGTCTGGCTGCTTATCAGTGTGGTAGTCAAGTATACTCCAAACTGATGGTTTCAAATGCATTGTCTGTCTGGTCACCTTTTCTGCATACTGAGAACAGTACTTGAAGTGGGAGCATTCTTGCCATTGGCTACAGATGTATTCTATAGTGGAAATCAGGACATATGCAACCAATGCACTAGCTTAGTTATTGGCCTACATGAGCTGAATATTTATGGAATGTATCAATCAGCTGTTTGTAATTACATTCACTTGTTATAAGACAAGCGTGTGGACAGACTTTAGGGTTAGAGTTAAAGATATAGTAGTAGTTATATTATTAGTCTACGATGAGAGAGAGAGAGGGCACATTACTAGGAAGTCACATGATATGATGTCATAGGGCTAGAAGAGTCTAGAGAGAGTCTAGGGTTAGGATGACATCAAGGGACATGAGTTCCTCATGGCGTACACATCATGTATATATATATGACAGAGATTAAAGAGTATGATGTCAGGGCACATAGACATAGCATGATGGCCTTGAGGAAGATGCATAATAGATGAGTAATGGACATAAGGACAGGGCATGGACATTAGAGTAGGATGATGTATAGTCATAGTATAGACTATGGAACTTTATATAAATAGTAGGTAGAATACTGTTGTTGTTCCCTATCGAGTTCTCTTGTGAATACACAACTTGTGTTCCCTACTAGATATCTCTACTGAGAGATTTACTTGTAGTGCTGCTATTGGACTTTGAGTCTAGTGGTTGCCATAACATTACTCTTAATGATCAACTTCTTCAGATGCATCTATTTGACTATAGTGAAATTGTGTCCTCTAGCCCAATTGATATTCACAATGTGAGTTCCTGAAATCGATCTATGATCAGACAAGAGCAATGATGTATTCCTAGGAACCTCTGCTTTTCATTGCTGCCCTTGCCAGCTACTCTGTCATAACACCAGAATAGCTTGGCTGAGATCCATTGATCAAGGTTTGGGATGGTAATTATGTTGTTCCATCATATAAGGCCAAGATGCAGCAGTTTGTATCAACTTACCATGTACCTTGGATCATCTCTATATTTAGTTCCTTTCAAATCTTAGAGAGCCAACATTAATCAATAACAACATTATGTAATGATTTAGTGTCTCACATTGCAGGATTTAAAATGGCTATGGGAAAGAGCAACAATTGTGATAGAGGTTGTGTCGCTAGAAGATTAGAAAAACAAGAATGAAAAAGTGAGATCTTTATGGTGGGATAAGTAATGTGCTAACCCCCCTCTCTCTCAGGCTCATATCTATATTATGAAATAATTGTGGTAATGACTCCCTGGACTTGATGGTAATACACTGGCCCTTGTGAACTCTTCACCTGAACCAGATCAAGGTGTCAGTAGAAACTCACAATTCAAGCAAAAGTTCTAGTCTATACTATTTGAGAAGTTTATTCTTTATTGTACAAACCTTGATTCTTGCTTGGAGATGGCTGGATTTGGTTAAGTAAAGAGCAAAAACATGGAAATGTTGACCTATATCCAAAAAGGGATCAACACGAACTCTGAGCCTGAGCCTGAGAGAATACCTAAGTTGAAGCATACTGGAGATCAAAAGTCATACTCAAATTTCTTAAAAACATAGAGATGAAACCTGACAAGAGCATGGGTCCCAGCCATGATCTCTTGCATATTGGTATGGATAGTTCTTAGAATACCTGGACCCAAGATTACAGAATGTGCAAAAATAACAGAGTTTCTGAATGGATTTTGAGGGGCACTTGAGAGTGAGTTTGTTCCAATGAGAAATTACGCTAGCTCATGTTCTGTTCAGAGTATTACAAATGTTATTATGAAGGAATTATTCAATAAAATGTCAGCATCAACAACATTATCATCAGCAATGGAGTAGGCCACCTGATCAACTTTGGTCACAACTAGGTCATCCAGTGATTCAAGCCTCAGATTATTGGTAATCATAAAAGAATCAAGAAATTTAGGTACTAAGTATTACTTGAAGACTTTGAGGAGTTAGTTATATCCCAAGCAGAGGAAATAATGAGCAATCCTGAAGATGCCCATAAGTACTTGATTAGTTTACTAAAAGGTAAAGTGTGCACCAGACTACTATTATTCAATAACTTGGAGTAGTGCGAAGAGGTGTGTGCATGTCCTCCTTTTGAGAAATCCACTAATGTATCCTTCTAGCATTATGATATTTCTTCATTCAATTTGCATTATGCTAGGCCTGGTCATGTTACAGTATGTTCTTGGGCAATGTTATCTAAGCCTTTCTGATCCTTGCATAGAGAACACCTGCATTTATGAGTTGTATGTTGGATTCTCATTTTGCATACACTGCAATCCATGATATCAAATCATTCCTGTAGGTGTTAGGCCATTCAATCAAGTTTTTGGGACTAGAAGGACCTCCAAGAGAAATGACCCCAGTATTGAGAGAGATCTTATTAGTTTTTATAGGTGATCATGATTTGTAAGAGCAAAAGAAGCAAATCCTAAATAAAAATAAGTGCTTTATCAAGTTCCTGGAGCATGTCATTTCAGAGTTTGAGGTTCTCAAGAACCTTATGCATGCTTGGTATTGTTTTCTCCCTCTGGCTTATTAATACCAATCTGGAATAGAATTCAAGTACTCACATCAGGCATTTATTTGATGTATTAAGCATGCTTTTGAGGCTGTGCACTCAACATACAACATCAAGCAAGCAGGGAGTAAAGATCAGGATGGAATAGGATGAGAATGGACTATCTGCCATCAACAGACTATTTACTATCTAGTAGAGACATCTCAACCTTTCTCAAATTACATCTCATGAACCTTATAAAGTTAAAATAAAAGAAGAAGATTGGACTAAGGGGAAGACTTTTCTTTGTATCTGATTGGATCGTATCAGCTTTATAATTTTTACTCCAAGCACAGTATCTGGTTTCTATTATCTATTGTCATTGAATAGTTCTGTCAATGATACACAGTCTTTGGTACTGGAATATTAATAAGTGCTTCTCTAGAATGTTAGGCAGTCACCAAAACAGTGGTTATTACCTAATTGATTTGTGAATTAGGTAAAAACTTGAGTTCTGATTCTAAAGAAAGCGAGCTAGCTCAGTACTAGACTGAAGAAGATATATACATAGTATAGGTGGAGAAAGAGGTATAAGTGAGACATGTAGTATGGGCTTCTGAGAAGATACAACTAGTTGTACAGACCAAAGCATATAAGAAGAATTAACCATATCCTGAAGTTTCCATATCTGCTCAAAGCTTCTATTTCTTCTTCTAAGTGATTTAACATTGTTTTATAAACACTCTACTTATTCATATTCATACTGCTACTGCAATCAACATGGTATGACTAAGTAATGATATACAGCACTCATAATGAGTCACTCAGATATCATTTATCTATTTATATTAGCATAGCATATATACCACTTACATATGGATAATGTTACAATCAATACTTCATGTATATAGCAAGGACTAGGACTAAGAGCAATGAATGATGATATGATCAGCTGTGCCATAGTTATTTCAGTCAGTACCTTATATAGTAGATATTATTTCATTACTCTTTCCCTATAGTTATATGACTCATAGACTCATGTATGATATATATAGAGTAGATACATTTCTGTATCCTTACACTTTACCAATTGATCATTTCCTTTATTCTTACTCAAGTCTTTGCCTGAGTTGTAACCTGAGCCAAGCTTAAGGTCATAACAGATAACATATGTCTTACACATGTTGTTATTTATATACTTGTCTTATATTTCTTATATCAAGTTCCACCAACAATCTTACTACATTAGTAAATAGTTATTAGTTGTCTACATTATATCATGCTGCAGTATATTGTTTCTTCCAACATTTATATTAACAAAGACATCAAACTCTTGTCTTTGTATTGATTTATATAGTTTTAACTACATTACCAAAAAATAGATACCTACTTACTCTAATCTTTTAGACATCTCTTGCAAGACTTGTATTTATACAAATATAAACTTTTACTATGCTTACTGGAGTAACTAGATAGAAATATAAATAAAAATTCCCACAGGAAAAGTAAAGATATTAGGAAAAGAAAGAGATAAAGTTTTTAAATAAGAGAGATAAAAACAAGTTTTTTAGTAGAAGTAGCAATTCCAACAAATATAATAGTATTATAATTATTATCTCATATTTAATACTCATACATAATATGACTTAGACATATATAGGATTTGTTTCATCTCATAACTCATAAATATTATATGCCTTATATTTTACCAGTTAGTATCTCATGTAATAGTAAAAGTCTTTTTATTTTTCTTTATATTCTCCATATATTTTCCTTATGTTATTCCCTTTGTATATGTATGAGTGTCTTATAGTTTACTCATAGTTATTATACATATAGAGTAGTAAATATTAGTCTGTATTTTTATGCTTTACTAATTGATCATTTCTTCTCTCTTACTTAACTCTTTACTTGAGTTAAAACTTATTATAGTATTTTTGAAGTAATATCATATATCATATAATATACCTTGAACACTATAAAAAGAATTAGAACAACAATATCAAGAAACATGGTTACAATATGTTTATCTTATAGTAACTATTAGAAAACCTATTATTCTATTGAAATTTAAGTCTGCAATACTATCAAAACTTATGATTAATTTCATAAATCTCTCTATTACAATCTAATAATCTTAGTATTTATCAGAGAAAAGAATCTTGTATAAAGTTTATATAAGAAAACTTAATAGAAAACTTCATATAAAATTATTTATCCTATATATTTAGAAGACCTATTATTCTACTGAAATTTCAGTCTACAATATTGCCAAAGTTTCAAAGTTGTGAAAGTCAGACTTTGTTTTATGTTATTTTTCTTTCTCATTTTCATTTTTATTTCAATTTATTTTTTATTTTCTATTTTTTTAAGAACTAGGGTTAGGATTTAGTATAATATTACATATCACTATTACAAATTGTCACACATCAGTCACAGTTCTATAATGCCATCACAGTTACAAAAGTTACATAGTTATATGTCATAATAAAAGATAATAGAAAGTTCTGGAAGGAATGGTATTATATAACATGTTTAACATATGTTGACCTGAAAATAGATATATAGTAGGCTAAAGTAGTAGAGTACAGACTATTAGTATTAGATACATAAGTGTTAGGTATGGTTCATACTTGAGAGTGAAAGTCCATGGAGTTGGCTCAGATATGCATAGAGTGTAGAAAACTACTACAATGAGCTTGGTAATGCAGACTTGTCAGAATAATCTTGGCCTCAACTTATGTGTTGTGCCTTCTACAAGCCACATGGTTGCAATTTCAGAGAATGGTCTTGTATGGAGTTGTAAGGAGAGGGGTAAAGCGCGTTGCTATTGATACTGGAGATTTAGTGTCAACTTTTAGTCAATTATCAGGCTAGCTATTACAAAGAGGTTACCAGCCTTAAATACATAAAACAACAAAAGGAGTAACTAAAACAGATCTCCGAGCAAGTGCTTTATTAGTAAAACACTATAGAGGAGTTTAGATTTCAAGAGGGGAAAACTCTGCATAAAGTCTGAGTAAATTTGCGGAGTTTGAAGGAGATAATTAAACAATGGATACAGATGAATATGACTGTGGATTTTGACTCAAATAAAGTGAAATAACCACAGACCTTTGGTGGAATTAAGTCCATTATAAAGTACCAAACTACTGACGGAGTTTTGAACACAAATAAGACCAAATAACCATGGGGATTTGATGTTGTATTGAAGTTAAACATATTTCGGACATATTATGGAGTTTGGAATATGACAATAAGATAAATAATTCTGTACAAAGTTTTTTATTAAGTTCTCTTGTATTAATCTAATACAAGGTTCTTTTTATTAACTCATTCTTAGATCTTTGATTTATAATACAAAGTCCATTTTTAACCCAATAAAATTTTTATCTTTTAAGTCTAACAACAATAAGAGTGGAGGAAAAAGAGATTACTTCAAGACAAAGATAGTTCTTCTCTACTACTATTTCACTACAATACTGCTAGAGCCTACTTACTTTTACTCCAATACTATGAACCCCTATGTACCTTTTCTAATCATTAACCCAAATTTTCTAGCTACTAACCAATGAGCCTCTACTACTTAGTAATATTCAAGATTGATATATTAAAGTTTTTATTTATATAGCTCTATTATTTTATAGTTAGGTTATAAAATATTCTATCTAATGTTTCACTTGATTGGAATAGACTCTTGGATATTTAGAGTAGCTGTTACATCTGCAGAACTCTATTTTTTTCTCTTAGAATTCTCTTAGAGATAAGTTATATACTTAGTAGTTAAACTTAGGATTCTACTAGGATTTGAAATACAGACTCTTTTTATTTTCTTTTTATTTCTCATTTTTATTAGGATAGGAAAAGCAGCAAAGTGAACAAAGTAAAATTTGTCATAATAAAGTCAGTATAATAGTTGGAGAGTTACCTCTAATTATTATTTTATATTATATAGACTTATTAGGTACTATTGAAATACATGCCAAAACATGTTAAAAATAACATTATCATTTGAGATAATGATACTATTAGTGGTAGATAAGTTACTATATGGCTAATCACTAAAAAATAGCTATTTATATTATCTTTTCTTAAATACTATATAAGATAGCTATGATTGGTTACCAAGAGATTAGTAATCTGAAAATAGAGACCAACTATTTTTAGCTCACAACAAAGTACTCCTTACTCACTAGACTGTTTCTTCACTTTAATATAACAGTACTGCTATTATTTACAATATTTATAGATCTAGACTACAGAATTTCTTTATCATAAACTACAAAAAAAATTTATATAGCAGGATTTCCTTATAAAATTAGTCATTTTTAGTTATAAAAAATAGAATTATCTTTTTATATATTTTCTTTCTAAGTATGTTTCATTGGCTAGTTCATAATAATTCAAGATTAACATAACCTCTACTTCTATTGTATTTGATAATTTTTGTATTATAGCTACTAAGTCAAGTAGTTTTCAAAAGTATGTATATATATAAGTATTTCTCTCTAATATATTTTTTAAGATGTCTACTTCTCAAAACTACTACTTTATTAAAAAGATATGAAAGATATTTTGTTAGGCAGAGTTAGGTTAATTTTCTGATTTTTATTTTACCATATTTTCTCAGAGTAGCTTATATTATAATATTGTCAAGTTATGTTGCTTATTATAATTTTTGTTTCTGATAACTAGTTTATATAAGCTATCTATTGTTTAGCCCAACTAGTTGAGTTATTACTGCAAGGTTTAAATTTTTTAGTAAGATAAAAATATATAGAAGAAATATACATGTGTAAAAGTATGAATAATATATAGAATTTGTTGTTATGTCAAGTCATTGTTTATGGCTTTCTTGACTTATAACTTATTTCATCTTACTAATATTAAAATGTAATTCTGTGAGTTTATATGCTAGTTTTACATAGTCTCTGGTATTAAGATGGATTTGTTAAAATTGAGTAGTTGAGGGTTTGTAAGAATCTAAGGTTTCAATGATAGGATATCTAAGAAGAAAACAAGTTAGGATTCATAACACATATAGTGGCATTACACCATCTCTACATCTGTTTTTATTATGCATAGAGATATACTGTTATCTTGGACTATAGCAACTGAGTTGAGCTCTTTCTCAAGATATGTATATACATGAACATTTCAAATACTCTCTAATATATTATCTTATTACTGAAGTATTGCACTAGTTATATAACACACATGTTAAGATGTTCTATATGTCTAACTAACTTTTTCTTTCAGAATATCTACTTTTCAAAACTACTACTTTCATTGTCATTTTTAATAAGACTAATCTACCTCAACTATTTTTTAAATTTCATTACTGAAATGCCTCAATATTAAAGAGGTCACTGGTATTATCATGAACGCTCAATAGGAAGTCTACAGGAAAAACCTCAGCTTAAACCAAGGATACTTTGAGTAAAACTTAGAGCTACAAATGTCTTATTGATTCTATAAGGCATATACAATTACTAGTTGGAGTCCTTGACTATATATGTTTATTACAAACTGTACATGGCATTACTTGTAGTCTGGCTGAGCAAGGTACATTCTATTTAATTATATTTATACTTATCCTATCTTACTTTTAGGATGCAGAACTTATATTGGATTTTATATTAGTGTATATGCTTTCTATTTTTTATACAGACCTAAGCACTTTATTAGTAGTACCAGTAGTTTACTATGTTTGTCATTTAATGTATATTGATTATAATATTGGATTTATTTGTCCAGTCACCATTGATCAGAATAAGTTAGGCCTCTCAAAGGCTATAAGAAGGATTTTTAACTACTGTTAGTACCTACTTCTTTATATTTATACTATATATGATTTATAACAGCCTTAGTAAAGTCACTAAGTATATTGGATGAATTTTAATATTTGTTATGGAAATAATAGATAGATAGTGTCTCATGATAGAGTAATCCTGTGTATGAAGCTATATAAGGTAGTAGTGAGAGAGAGCTTCTGTATGTGTGTACTTTCTCATATACTTTGTATGTTATACTTGTTGTTCTTCTGTTTTAGTTGTATAACTCATATTGTGTTTGTTTTTCTTTTTTTAAATAGGCTGATTGCACAGCTAGCTCAGATAATAGATTGACAGATAGTATATGATATATGACACACATATATAAATAGAAACATATCAACATATGGTTTCCAACAGTGGTAAGAATGTAGAAAACAGACAAGATTTAGGTAAGATATTGAAGAAGATGTTATTAGACTAGGATCAAAACTGCTTAATTTCCAGATATAACTGATTTTATTAGATGTAGACTTGACTGTAAGCAGTTGCCATTGATTATATAACTGTGATTGACTTGGGAATCTTTCAGGGCTATAGGTGGTTATTTTAAACATACAATTGGTACATGCTAGACACATCTGGCCTTGATTTGGTATGGTTATACTTGACAACAAGCTAGTGAGTTAGCTGTTTGAATATATTACTTACACTTGCTATTACCTTTATTGACCCAGTATATTTGACTCATATGCTTTTGTTATTAACTATAGGCAGTACTAAAAATAAGTGAGTATACTTTTTCACATACTCTGTATATGACACTAACTATTCTTCTGTTTTCAGTTATCAATAAAAATTTTATTCACCTGTATATGGTAAGTGTTTATATCCAGTTATATATGTTATTCTCATCACTATAGAACCAACAGTGCTTAAGGAACCACAGTATAACTCACATTGTATTGGTGTTACTTTTTTGCAATCAATACATTGCATAGCCAGTTTGCATAATAGATTTCTGTAGGCCAGTTATCACAAATAAGCTACTCACTGGTTGTGATAGTTGAACTTAGTGGTGTTTTAGAGGTTCAGTATAAGAAGATAATGATGAGTAGTATCAACAAGAATAATTGACATTATTAAGTCTGAGATCTAGCCCTCAGATACAGAGGTATGTATATAAAAGAGTGATAGGCCATACACAAGCTGTTGCCATCACATGATCAAAACTTATACCTGATGAGAGCTGTCATTTGTCATAGCAGCTGTCAGGCTAATTTTAGAAGGTAACTAATTATGTCACTACATTGATATGCCTGTATCTCTACCAATACTTATTTCTTTGAG
>Ga0157358_1001221_pt1 | contig 11173 bp, 8 predicted proteins | sample AttcapACBM2_FD_111484 | JGI IMG/M metagenome (GOLD analysis project Ga0157358, IMG submission 111484) | Fungus gardens microbial communities from leaf cutter ant in Botucatu, State of São Paulo, Brazil - Atta capiguara ACBM2 | ecosystem: Host-associated > Fungi > Mycelium > Unclassified ...
CATCTCTCGTATCCGCTCCACTCGCTCTGCCGCTTGTTGTCGAGCAGCTAATAGATGTGCCCGCCGCACACTCGCGTAGAACCTGTGAACAGAACTCGGCAGTAGCCTAGGAAGCGTTCCAGTGCTTGTTCCAACCGATGAGGATTGAGGAGCAGACAAAACAGACCGAGGTGGCGAGGAAACAGAGGTGGCCGAATGTGGTAATTCAAGGGATGATGGGCCACTGGGTAACGACTGCGTCCGGATACGAGATAGCTGATACGGAGATCGCAGTCCTAACTGAGTCGAAGAACACCCTCCAGCAACAACTGTATCTCTTCCGAGAGCACCCGCAACGTCCTTCCAGACCTTCCTCGCACGATTTTTGGTTTCCTGCCGCTGCTCTTCAGATTCTCGTCGACGATCTTCTTTCTTAGCTTCCTTTCTTAGCTTTTCTTCCATATCACCATCTCCTCCTAACCCGCTTCCACTTCCAGCTCCGACCCACCACCACCATCCAAGGAAACTCTGCCACAGGACAACTACCCACATGAGTCCCGGTAGCCAAGTGATTACCTCCTCCTGCCGATCTACATAGATGAAATTGAGAGCTGTAGATACCAGGGCGAGCGTCAAGGCAGCAGCCCCGAAAACAGCCGTTCCTCCGTCTGTTCTCCATGCCTGCTTCCTGTTGACAAGTAAGCCCCAGATGAAAAGGGAGACAGTGAAGAGGAGGGAGAGTGTAGCGTTGCAGACATTTTTTACATCTGCTGATATGGGACTTGTAGTTTGCTGATTGATGGGAACAAGTTGCATAACTGCAGCAACGATAGCTAATGGACCTTTAAGATAGTTTGAGAATAATTAATCGTCGCGCAGGGTTACATATCCTACCCAAAAGCGCAAAGATGAGTCGTTTCTCCAGCTGAGATGGGTATAGGAGAGTAAGAAATTGTATATGTGTGATCTAAGTCCTATCAGAAACGCGCGCGTGGCGTTACAAGCAAAGCACGACCCACCTGAACAAGCCCTGAGGTTGAAGCAGTCATGATAGCCCATGTTGCTCTCTCTGCAGTACTCCACCCCTCCGAGAAGTCCTCATCAGGAGGCGGAACCTCGACAGCTATATAACTAAGCATGTACGGCCAGTGCGAGCTCTCTTCTAGACTGGCGGACAAGACAACATGCATAGTAGCGATGAGAGAGATTAAGAGCGTCGTAACTCCAGAAATTTGCAGCACATAGTTAACAGGAGCCAAAGGCCAATGATACTGAGCGGTGAAAAGTAGATGGATTAAGAGGACCACGGTTAAGGTGAGAATGACACCTGTAAGGAGGAGCTGAACCGGAAGAGATCTGACAAAAGGTGGTCGATATCTCAGGTAAGGATCTTCCAGATACCTGGGACATGAATCAAAATCCAGTCAGAGAGAGTAGTTAAATAATGAAATAGATACATACTCGTCAACAAGAAACTCGTGTACGTCAGACGCAAGTATCAGCGTCACCAGCAGTATCAGAATGATCACAATAAGTATTTGATTATTTTTCATGGATGTCGGTGAAGGCACATTGGCAATGAAAGTGGGGTATTGGTAATTGGTAATTGGTGGGAAACCTGTTCATAGGATTACATAAGGACATACTTTTGTGCTGGCTCCAGTAAAACTATTGCTATAAGGGCATTGACCGTCAAAAACTCCAGCCATCTTTTTTTTTATTTTGAAAAATCAACAATTTATTACATGGAGCGCGAGGGCAGACAGTGGTAGCTACTTCGTAACTACGTTACATAGAAAAGGAACAACAGGAAAAAATGGAAATAGAAATAGAAATAGAAATAGAAAAAGGAAATAAAAAAGGAAAAAACTATTGAACGAGCAAAGAGACCGCTCTACTGTGTAATACTTTCTCCGAAGGAAAAAGCATTCAGATTGAATTCAAGGAAGGATACAAACTGACTAATAGTATCCCTCATAGGGTTCCAATAATTGTTAAACCTCCTGCATTCATGGAGGATATGACATCTGTATTTGATTGGATAAGATCCACATAGGCAATTGAAGTCTTCTTTAGGGAAGAAACAAAGATGATACTCTCCTGTTGGAGCATAATTGGTGATAGCTCTGGTGGCTCTTGCTGTTATGTCTTAAGACTCAGAGTTAGAATCAAAAGAGTAAACCTTAGATTGGGTTAACCACAAGAGAACTGGATGGAGTTCCTAGTACAATGTTGTCTACCTGATATACTCTACCAGATGGTCCATGCTACTACTACATCTAGCCTACCCTAAAGACCATGTGTAAACCATAAGGTCAACATGTGTTAAACACATTATGTCAGAGTTGTGAACCTTGGACTCAACATTTTTCTAATATTCTTTCATTTTTATCTTTCTTTCTCTTTTTTCTTTCTTTTACTTTTACTTGTACTTTTTTATCATTAGCATGGACCAGGGCCTTTTAGTATATAAGGTAGACAATCCTGTATGGAGTTCTTTATCAAGTTCTCTTGTATAAACCCTATACAAGATTCCTTTTCTTAACCCACTCTAAGGTCCTGAGATCATAACATATTGTATGATATTATTATTCCAGATTGTTCTGCCATGTTCCATCACAACCATGTGACCATGTGACCATTACTGTGACAACATTAGATGATAGTTTATGACAGTATGACTATAATGTCATGCTTAAACCTTAACTCTAATAATAAAAAAAGAAAGCAAAAATGAAATAGAAAAAAAAAGGAAAAAAAAAGTCCAACATTCACAACTTGTCAGAGTTCAAGACAGTGGACTCTAACTATTTTATTTTTTCTTTTCTCATTTGTTATTTCCTTTTCTTTTATTTTTTATTTTTGGGGACTTAGGGTTAGAGTTAATGTGACATCACTGTCACACTGTCACACATCAGTCACACAACAAGGTCATGGTCACAGTTACACAGTCATGTGTCACAAGAAAAAGCATAGAAGATTCTAAAAGAATGATGTTATACAGTATGTTTAACACATGTTGATCTTAAGGCAAACATATAGCTGTTTAGGGTAGGCTAGAAGTAGTTAGCACAGACCATGGAGTTTGAGTATATAAGGTAGACAATCCTGTACAGAGTTCTCTATCAAGTTCTCTTGTGTAAACTCTATATAAGATTTCTTTTCTTGATCTACTCTAAGGTCTTGTAATTATAACAAAACTCTGACACTTACACATAATGAATTTGAATGACCAAAGTGTTTAAGCCACAGAATATAAAGATTTGATAAGATAGAATTCATCATCTAGAAAATTGAGGAATTGTTTATCTTTGAAGTCAAATACCTAAAAGATTATATGCCAGTTTCTGATAATGTGTCAGGCATGGTTCACACCAGAGGTGAAAGTCCACAAGATGGACTCAGGGATATGTAGACTTGTGGAACGACCTTGGCTTCAGCTTATGTGCTGTGCTATTTGTCTGCTATGTGATTGCAACTTTAGATAATAGAGAGAAGTCTGAGATGGAAGTGAGTGCTGATTTGGTGTGTCGCTATTGAATACTAGGGATCAAGTTCAATAAGAGTTATCTTTGTTGATTATCAGACTAGTAAATTACAGTATAACTACTAGTCTTATATATGAATTCCTACTATAGGAGATACTCAGGGTTTCAGTAGGATAGCTCCTATTACCCTAAGTAGAGGTTTCAGTGTTGAGATACTGACAAGAGTACTCTATCATAGAAGATTGAGTTGAATAGGAGTATCTCCACTGTGGAAGATAGAATATCCAGATAGTTGCAGCACTACTGTAAGGCATGTTGCAAGAAAGGTGGTGGGCTTTAATTGTTGGCAAGGAATGTACTGCAGAGATGTGTTTTCTGGATGAATAGACTTGGCATATGATATAATGCTATCACATTCATCCTCTTTGTCAAAATTTTAAGACATTTTGCATGAAAGTAGAGATATGAGGTTGAATTTCTTTGTTTCCTTATCAACTGCTAAGTAAAGGGGCCATTTGCTATTACTTAGGCAATCTCAGAATTTAATAGAGTTTGAAGGATGTTTGTTAAAGAAAGCTCTGAGATTTTTTGATATGGCAATTGACTATTGTTGAAATGGATGGATAAATAAGTCAAAAATTCAATACACTACATGAATTGAGTCAGTGATGACAATGATATGAGAGACCTCTTGAATCTAGATGGCTTGATTTATACTATACCTAATAGCAAATAATTTGGCCTTAGTGGATATGATGCCAACAGCATAATACAAAGTTTTCTTAATAGGATTTGAATGCAAATGAATATGTGTAATAGATGTAGCAACATTGTTCTTGATACTAGTATCAGAAACAACTATGACCAAATTGGAATTGGATGAAGCATTAAGAACAATATCATTAAGTTTATGAAACTGAGCAGCCTTACTCTCTTTGTTTTTGCAATTTGCTCTGTAAAAGAAAAAACAACTAGAAAAATTATTAACTAAACAAGAACCTGGAGAAAATTCATTGCTGAGGAAATTGAATACTGGAAAAATTCCATTGAAATAATTGTTAGCATCTACAACAGAACTTTTGATTTCAAGATATTGCTTAGAAGTCATGTTCTCCAAGGAAAGACAATGATTGAAGGAATTAGTGGTGAATCTGTTTTCCAGAAAGGATTTAATAGTATGATTGCTCAGAAGAGTAGACATCCTGAGTTGATGTTGTCTACTGAGTTTCTTAAAATATAGATGGATGGGAATTAAGCTAGTGATGGCTTCAATTCCCAAAGTAGAAGAGATCTGAAAAGCATCTGTGATCTACAAAGCTGCTCTTCATTGCATTTTATTAAGTTCTTTAAGAGAATAGAAGAGAAATGCTTTGTTAAAGTGCCATAAAAAAAAGCCATATAGAGCAATAGGAAGAACACATGTTCTGTAAAGGAGATGTTTTTGATGAGAGAGTAGTCCTTAAGTGGAATTTCCTAGCATTTTCATGCATTTGACTGTTGACAAAGTTTTGTTGGCATAGAATTTGATATGTTGTTGAAATGAAAGCTTTCTATTGAATATAAAACCTAGATATCACCAGGTATTCTTGGGTTGGAGTATAGGACCTCTGAAATGACTGAAGTCTAAAGAAGGAGGGTTGAAAAGTCCATGTGATCTAGAAAAATAAAAGACTTTAGATTTCCTATGTTTGATGACAAGTCCAAACTGATTGAGCAAAGACAAAATTACATTGTAACTACAAAAAAGATGAGAATTTTTTTTTCAAATGATTTTTCTTGAGATATAAAAAGTCCATCATCAACAAATAAAAGAAATAAAACAGGAATTTTTAAATTTTTTGCTTTTTTTTCAAAAATATGAAAAATAGGTGAAATATAGAGAGCAGATAGAATCAGAGATAGAGCAGAACCTTGTCCTACACCTACATCAACATTGAAAAAGGGAGAGTTAAAAACCAGCTTTGTCTATGATTTGAGATAGAAGTTGGTGGTTTAAGAATGGAAAGAACTGGCATATATTGAAAGCCAGAGTACTAGTGAGTAGATTTTTAATCTAGTCTGAACAAATAAGATGGGTAAGAAAGACACTTACATTCATAGTTAATTGTTGTTTAAGTCTACCAAGTTGGTTTGGATGAATGAAATTCTTGGATATTGATTGAAATTAGAGTCCTTCACTAATGAATTTTTCTATCAGTTTCCCCAAGGTATTCAAAAGAACAATAGGGTAAAAGGATTTTGGAGAATCATAAGACATCTTGTTAGGCTTAGGAATGATAATCAATAACAACATTTTGAAGTGTGATGGCCAATGACCTAGGTTGATATATATGTTAGCAATATTGATAATGTTCTTTAAATATTCAATGTCTTTAATAACAGCTTTGAGATGTTTTCATAAAATCCTATTAGAACTAGGGGTAGATAAATTATTGCACTTATCAATGGTACTTATAAACTCTTCATTTGAAAAAGAAGGCCAATATAAAGAGGGTTTTGAAGGAATTTTGTCTAAAATATTCATGTTGACTTGTTAATTTTGGACTAAGTTAAATGTTTGATGTAAAGCTTGCCAAATATTGTCAATCTTAATTCATGGTTGACTATTATATTGTAATGCTTCAATAGCTGGTAATTTGTGTTTTTTGACCTAGTTTATAAGATCCCAAGATCTTCAATTTGTAGATGCAATTTCTTGAATTTTGTTATTGAAAAATAAGTGTTTAGTTGTCTTGACAGATTGTCTGAAAGCCTTCTAGTCATCAATTTTCCTGAATGATCTGTAAGCTGTAAGGTTTCCTTGATAATCTTCATTCCACCAATTCTTGAAGTATCTAGTGATATTGATAACTTATGAATGATTATACCAGGTTAATTTCAATATTCTTGTGTATTCTTGAATAATGACTTCAAGAGAATTCTTGTTATGGATCATTGACATATTGATACTTCTAATGCTCTTTATAAGTTTAAAAGTGAATTTTTTCTCTTCTTCACTGTTCTTTATGATGATGTGTCTTTTGTCTTGAATGAATTCTTCAGTGATAGAAATATCAATTACAAAGGGAGCATGATCTAATGAATATCACAAATCAGAGAGGATAGAGTGATTATCAATTTTGGTAGAGTTTGGTCAAAGAAAAAAGAAATTGATGACTGAATTTGCATCATTGACATTGTTAGAATAACATGTGGGGACCTGTTGGATAGAATGAGAAAGATTAAGATTAAAAGAGTCCACAATCTCAAGTAAAGAGCCAGTATGAATCAAATGAAAAGTATAAGACAGATCCCAATTACTATTCCTAATATTAAAATTGCCAGCCATGATTAGTATATTTCAAATATCAACTTCAGTATCCTTCAGATACTTTAAAGCTGATTGATGATCACCAGAATATAAGGTAATCATGAAAAAGATATTGCCATTGTTAAAGAAAGAAAAGTAGCAAATATCCTTATAATTAAAAATGTTCTTTTCTAAAGCAAAACATATATGAGAAAGATGAGTGTTGATATACAAAATCATGTGAGGATATTCATTGTCATTGTTTAAAGATCTAGAGAAGGTGACATAATTGGAATAATTGGGTACTTCAACTAAACTATTGCTGTTTTCATTAAAGAAACTTGGTATAGTACAAATAAATGTCTAAAGGGATTCTTGAATGAAAATGATATTGAAGTCTTTATTTGTTTCCAAAATGCTGTCCATAAAAGTCTTATTCTCACAAACATTTTGTGAATAAATTTTGAAATTTTTTAAAATCATGCTTGAATACTGCTTAAAACTGAGTGAATCGACTTGTTTCTGAAGTCTCAGAGTTTTTGATATTTCACCATGTACTACTTCTTGTTGAAGTGATGCCTCTAAAATAGGCAAGACTTGGAGTCAGCTTGATAGTTGTCTTTACAATTTAAATACTTAAAGAAGTAAGAGCAGAGTTTACTCTGTTTGGTTTCAAGACATAAAGGATTGGTCTTGAAATTTGCTTTACAGTACTAGATAAAGTGGCAATAGTATTCAATCTTATAAGGTCTACTACACTTAACATATTGAGAGCCTTAAACTCAACAAGAGAAAGTTGTATGTTCCCACTTCTAGTAGTTCTTGTACTAGGGAACACTAGAATTCATATTTGTGCCTTGAATGGTAGCAATTTAGCTTCTCACATTGAAGGATCAGTTAATGAGTATTTTGGCAACTTTGAGAATCCCAGATATTGATCTAGTAAATAGCTATATTCGATTTGGGAGAAACTTTGACTACATGAGATTTAGAGACAATACAAATATTGTTGAAAATGTGAGTGGACTTGATGATCATTTCTATCATACTTGAATTGATAGGCATGTTAGTGCCTATGATAAAATAAGGGATATTTAAAACTTTTAGATACAATTTGGACTAAGGAAGTCAAGTAGTTTAAATATTATTTGAGTTCATGAATTGAGTGTTCTTAATATAATTCTCTACTATGTTAAGTTTGAAAGGAGATGCAACTTTGTTTAACATGATAATAAGACCATAGTGATTGCTATAAATAAAATTGATAGAAGTGTTAGATTTGATGCCCTTGAGAGCACAATTCAAGTTGGTGACATGATTGTCTGATAAAGCCATGAACTTGCTGATGTTTTTACTGCCTATAGGAATAATAATTTGTTTACACAAAAGACCTTTGGTGGTTATGTTGATGTACAGCTTAGATTTGACTGTGCTATTAATAGTATTATTAATGTCTTCAATCTTCTTAGATAGAAGATTAGAATAGTTATCTTTGATCTTTAAAATCTCCTTGACACTCCCAGATGATGCTTAAGCATAAAACCATCTTTCTTTTCTGTCAGATTATTTATTTGGTTTTTGGTGATTTTTCCCATGGAATTTCAACTTGTCAAGTTCCTCTTTAAAAGGTCTAGGAGAAACAGAAGGGTGGTAAATTCGAAAATTTGATGAGCTTTGGCATTGGAACTTTATTGAATTTTTTTCCAGGTTTAAATGTCATAGTTTTCTTAATGAATTGATTAGAGACTTAAGTGCAGAAAGAAATGCTATTGTCATCCATTTTTAAAGTATTCCATCCACCCTCATAGATGGATGAGATGAGAGTCCAGACTGCTTGCACAAAACCTATAAGACTAGAAATGTCTTCTTTTCTATTGTTTTTTAATTTTCTGTTTTTTATGAAATCAGCAATATAATAAAATTATTCCAGAGTTCAGGCTTGGCCAGTTGAGCTTCCAAAAAAAATAAGAAATAGAAGTTGAATCTAGACCACAATGCTGATTCACATTTATATTATAAATATTTGCACCCTTTACATGTATGGTAGATGCATCACTAGTACTATTGGCCTCATCCTAGTTGTTGAGTGTTCCCTCCTTAGGAGTTACATAGGACAGTTGAAAATTCTCTTGCTCAGTTTGACTAAACCAGAAGAAATCATTGTTTTATATCTCCATTCTGTAAATGTAAGAGATGAACAAGATGTTTGAATGAGTTGGCATTTCTCTTGAAACATTTGGGCTTAATAATAAGAATCTACCTCCTGGCTCATTCATGTTAATATCTTTGGAGATGATATTGACCTTCATTAAGTTAGACATAGCTGAATTGTGGTAAGAAAGATTTATATTTGCAATTTCTTTGTTAGATACTATCATATAAGATGGTAGTATGAAAGAGAGAAATGAATTGAAAACTCTAGTTATTACTAGAATTAAAATTTCAAATCATATATTAGAATACTAAATCAAGAGTAGTTCTTGTGTCAATGCTTCTCTCTCTTATACTACTATCTTGTATGGTAGCATCTAATAGAGAAATTGCAAATATAAATTCATCTTCTACTTCTTTAGCTATGTCTAACTCATCAAGACCTAATATTGTCTCTGAGGATGTTTATATGAATACACTAAAAGGAAATCCAATATATCAAGCCTGAATCTCTCAAAATAATTCTTAGCTCACTCCAGCATCTCCTTGATTCTATATAAAGACTATATGGAGGCTCAAAACAATGACTTCTTTTAAATGGAGGATTTTTAACTATCTTACAAAACTCTCAAGAGAAGAAGGTCAAATATTCAGAACCAGGCAAATAACTCTATCAACATGTCTCCACCTTGTAATAAATTTAATGTCTCTTTCAATTTGGGCCAATCAAATAGTCTTAATTTTTCTTCTATTCTATACTCTGATCATCAGCCAGCTAATTCTGATCTCTGGGATAGTTACACTCACTCTATCTCTATTTTTGGAAATCAAGAAATAGTAACAATCAACACTAAAAATATTGAAGTCTCTCTTACACATATAGCTAACTTTATCAAAAACAAAAACATTAAGAAAAATAGGAAAAAAGACATCTCTTGTATTGAAAGCTTTAGTAAAGCAGCATAAACATTTGTCTCTTCCATTTTGAGGGAGAATAAAATATATTAAAGTCAGAGGATGGCAACAAATATTTTCAGTAAAAAATAGCAGAAAATATTACCAACAATATACTAGTAAACAAACTAGGGAGAAATATCAGTAAAACTCTGCTCTTAAACCAATTAATTTTTCAAGTATCCCTCTTTCTCCCATACTTCCTAGACCTATTGAGGAGCAACTAAGCAAGTCTAAGTTCCATAGAAAAAATGGAAATAGGACCCTAAGTCAAGTAGACAACAAAGATATACTCATATATGCTCAAGCCTCATTTATAAATATCAAGGAAATCTTGAAAATTAAGAACAATTTCAATCTTTTGATTGAAAAGATTAAAGAAATCAACAAAACAAGTAATGGCCTAAGGATTACCAAGCCTTATTTCAATATGACTACCAAGGGTCCATCTTGTAAACAAATCATTGTTCCCATGGACAAGGACAACATTAATAAATTCATGACAAAGTTAAAATGAATACATCTTTAACATAAATAAAGCTCTTAAAAGCATCAAATCCAATACAATTGTAGACTTTATTTGCTTTGACCATCATAGTCTAATTGTTACTACCAACCAAGTCACTTTTCAGTTGGACATCAGTGCAATTGAGAATTACATTAAAATCAACAATACTTTGGATAAAAATGACATCCAGATAGCCTAACTTCTCTAATCAAAGTTATATGTAAAGATCTTAGGTATCTTATATATTATTAAAGATTCCAATAGTCCCTTGAATTTGAGCATGGCTGAGTGTTGTGGCAACCACTTATTACAATGACAAATGACTGCACAAGGCAGTAAATCTCTTAGAATAGAATATCAAGTGGGGAATTCACAAGAGAACTTGACAAGGAGCCCTCGCTGCATTGCTCCTCTATTTATATAAATTACATGTAGTCCATACTACAACAATATTAACCTGCCCTTATGTCCATGCATCATCCTCATGTCCTATTACTCATCCACATGTGTTTTCCTTAAGGCCACCATGCTTTCTACATGTGTTCTGACATCATATCTTTAATCTCCACTGTACATGTGCACACCATGTATACACCATGAGAAACTCATGTCCCTTAACGTCATCCCTAATCCTAACTCCTTCTAGACTTTTCCCAATCCTTCTAGACCCTAAGTCCTTCTAGACCGCTCTAGACTCTATCACATGACTTCCAGGTCATGTGCCTATCTCTTATCTCTCTTCTGTTGTAGACTAATAATTATAATACTTAACCCTAACCCTAGTCCAAGTCTGTCCACACACTC
>Ga0157358_1001222_pt1 | contig 11172 bp, 11 predicted proteins | sample AttcapACBM2_FD_111484 | JGI IMG/M metagenome (GOLD analysis project Ga0157358, IMG submission 111484) | Fungus gardens microbial communities from leaf cutter ant in Botucatu, State of São Paulo, Brazil - Atta capiguara ACBM2 | ecosystem: Host-associated > Fungi > Mycelium > Unclassified ...
TGCTGATCCAGCCAACGTCGTAAAAGCTCGATATCGGGAACGACGAGTGAATCCATGTAATTGGTCTCTTACTGCCTTAAAATTGCGCCCTAGCTTACGTAAAAAAGCCCCTGAACACCACGACTGTGTAGTAAATATCAGGTCAACCGCCGGTTTTCAGACAGAAACCAGGCTTCGCCTGCTGCTCAATCCAGGCGATCATCTGCGTGGCGATATCCCTCCCCGTGGTCTTTTCGATGCCTTCCAGACCCGGTGAGGCATTAACCTCCATCACCAGCGGCCCGCGCTCGGCGCGTAAAATATCCACGCCCGCCACGTCCAGACCCAGCGTCGCCGCCGCGTGCACGGCGATCTCCCGCTCGCTGTCGGTGATCTCCACCCTGCGCGCTTTGCCGCCGCGATGCAGATTTGAGCGGAACTCGCCTTCTTTGGCCTGCCGCTCAATAGCCGCCACTACCCTGCCGCCGATCACCAGGCAGCGGATATCCTTGCCTCTGGCTTCCTTGATAAATTCCTGCACCAGAATATGCGCGTTAAGGCCGCGGAAAGCGTCAATCACGCTTTCGGCCGCCTGACGCGTCTCCGCCAGCACCACGCCGATGCCCTGCGTGCCCTCCACCAGCTTGACGACCAGCGGCGCGCCACCCACCATCTCGATCAGATCGCTGGTATCGTCCGGCGAATGCGCAAAGCCCGTAATCGGCATGGGAATGCCTTCCCTGGCAAGCAGCTGCAAAGAACGCAGCTTGTCGCGCGCGCGGGTGATAGCGACCGATTCGTTAAGCGGATAGCTGCCGCAAACCTCAAACTGCCGCAAAACGGCCGTGCCGTAAAAGGTGATAGCCGGTCCAATACGCGGGATAACCGCATCATAATGGCTCAGCTGCCTGCCCTGGTAATGAATGGCCGACGATCCGGGATTGATATTCATATAGCAGGACAGCGGATCGATAACTTCAACGCTGTGACCGCGTAGCTGGGCGGCTGCCAGCAGCCGCTTGCAGGAATAGAGCGAGCCGTCCCGGGAAAGAATCGCTATTTTCACCCGATTTCTCCGAAAGGGTTTTAACGGGTTGCCCATCCCTGCTTATGCAGATAATCCAGCATAAACGGACGACTTTCTTTGATAATGGTTTTCTGGATATGTTCGCTCCAGCTTTCACGCCGCGCGTTGCTTTCACGCGTCAGATAATACGCCTCGTGCTGGGCGTCATAAGCGGCCAGCGTGTCCGGGTCGATCGGCTGATAGCGATTCTCGTGAACCAGCATAGCGGCCGGCATGCGGGGTTTTAACTGCGGGATCTGCTCAGGCCAGCCCAGGCACAGCCCAAACAGCGGCAGCACGAACTTCGGCAGACCCAGCAGCTCGGTGACTTCGGCGATGCTGTTACGGATGCCGCCGATATAAACGCCGCCCAGCCCCAGCGATTCTGCGGCCACCAGCGCGTTTTGCCCCATCAGCGCGGTATCCACGCAGCCCAGCAGCAGCTGCTCCGCCAGGCCCAGCTGCGCTTCCGGACAGATCTGCTGATGACGGTTAAAATCGGCGCAAAAAACCCAAAACTCGGCGGCCTGGCCAACATATTTTTGTCCGCCGGTCAGCTCGACCAGCTTCTCACGCACCGCTTTGTCGGTGATGCGGATAATGGATGAGCACTGCAAAAAGCTGGAGCTGGAAGCCGCCTGCGCGGCCGCGATAATCGCTGCTCGTTCAGCCTCGCCGATGGGTTGATCAGTAAAAGATCGGATAGAACGGTGGGAGCAAAGTAGCTCAATAGTCGGCGTCATGCTTCTCTCCTGGTGAGGATTTTTCAGACAAGTTAAACAGCTCCGGCGCCATTGCTTTCGCCGTACGCCACATCATCACGATGGCGGCGGGCAGCATCATCATAAGGCCAACGATAAGCAGGATCGTGGCAGCAAAGGCTCCGGAAAAAGATGCAGGCAAGGGTAGCACCTGATGCAGCGCTAAGTAAGAGAGCAGCAGGATAATTCCGCCCAGCGCCTCGGCAATCAGCACTGGTTTAGGCATGTTACTGAAGGTTAAACCGCCCATACCGCCTCCGTCTCTGGGTGTTAAGCGTTCATACAGCGTAACCGGTTTATCTCTATATAGATGAAACGAATCGAAACGACAGGTAATTCCTTCTTTCTTTCACCTGCGGAAGTGGGCATGATAAGCGCCATTACATGATAAGTTGTGATGTACATCACACTAAATCTGACCTTTGAGGAGAACCCTATGTTTGCCGTAATTTTTGGACGTCCTGGCTGTCCTTATTGTGTCCGCGCTAAAGAACTGGCTGAAAAACTGACCGAAGAGCGTGAAGATTTTAACTTCCGCTACGTGGATATCCACGCTGAAGGCATCACCAAAGCCGATCTGGAAAAAACCGTGGGCAAACCGGTGGAAACCGTACCGCAGATTTTCCTCGACCAGACTCACATTGGCGGCTGCACCGATTTTGAAGCCTACGCCAAAGAAAACCTGGGCCTGTTCCAGTAAGACTTTCTGTTCCTGACTTTTGTTGGGATGATAAAAAAGAGGGCCGCCATGCGGCCCTCTTTTTTTTGCCTGCCGCGCTTAGCTGTGCGAATGCCAGAACAGCGTGCGGCAGAGCATAACGGCCAGCGCGCCGGAACCGCACCAGAATATCGCGCTGGTATCAAAAGCCAGCTCCTGCAACGGTGCGTGATAGTGCAGCGAATAGTAGTGCAGAAAAATCAGGCAAAGCGGCGTAGCCAGTAAAGCGCCCAATAACGCTATCGTCAGCGGGTGCTCTTTTGAGGTCAGCGCCGCGATAGCGCCCGGCAGAGTAAACATCAACAGGCCCGGCCTCGCCTGTGCCCAGGCCGTCCCCTCTATGACCATACCGTAACGTACCGCCAGAAAAACGATGCTGTAGAGAACAAAACTAAACGCTACGCTTGTCCAGGACATACCCTTAAACATAATAGGATCTTCTCTCGGTAATTGATGTTATCACCTGGCCGGAATGACGCCGGACTGATTTTCCCTGTTCTAAATAAACAAAAGCCATGGCTTTTACTGGCTGAAAAAGCGTGAAGCGATTAAAATGACGACCGTTTTATTTGGCTCTGGGCTGTAATTCGCGGAAATTCCTGAATGTTGCCGCTGCTCTGATGGCAGTGCAATAAATTTAGCGTAAAACACCCTTTAATTCAACATGTTACTAGTAAACAAGAAGTTAAACCGTGAATATAAACGTCGCAGATTTGTTAAGTGGAAATGACATTCTGTTATTATTCGTCGTACTGGCGCTCGGGCTCTGTCTGGGTAAATTACGCCTGGGTTCAGTCCAACTGGGTAATTCTATTGGCGTTTTAGTTGTTTCTCTTCTGCTTGGCCAGCAGCATTTTACGATGAATCCCAACGCCCTTAATCTCGGTTTTATGTTATTTATTTTTTGTGTGGGTGTGGAAGCCGGGCCGAATTTTTTCTCTATTTTCTTCCGCGACGGCAAAAATTATCTGATGCTGGCGCTGGTCATGGTTTCCAGCGCGGTGCTGATTGCGCTGGGGCTGGGCAAACTCTTTGGCTGGGATATCGGTCTGACCGCCGGTATGCTGGCAGGCTCAATGACGTCCACGCCGGTATTAGTGGGGGCTGGCGACACGCTGCGCCATACCTATCCCAGCGGTGCGATGCTGAGCCAGGCGCAGAACAACCTCAGCCTGGGCTATGCGCTGACCTACCTGGTCGGGCTGGTCAGCCTGATTTTCGGCGCACGCTATCTTCCCCGGCTTCAGCACCAGGATCTGCCGACCAGCGCGCAGCAGATTGCCCGCGAGCGTGGCCTGGATGCCGAACAGCGCAAGGTTTACCTGCCGGTGATCCGCGCCTATCGCGTAGGGCCGGAGCTGGTCGCCTGGATTGACGGTAAGAACCTGCGCGAGCTGGGTATCTATCGGCAAACCGGCTGCTATATAGAGCGTATCCGCCGCAACGGCATTCTTGCCAATCCTGACGGCGATGCCGTCCTGCAGCAGGGAGACGAGATTTCATTAGTGGGTTACCCGGATGCGCATTCCCGTCTTGACCCCAGCTTCCGCAACGGCAAAGAGGTGTTCGATCGCGATCTGTTGGATATGCGCATCATCACCGAAGAGATCGTGGTCAAAAACAATAACGCCGTGAACAGAAGGCTCAGCCAGCTCAAGCTGACGGATCACGGCTGCTTTCTGAACCGCGTGATCCGTAGCCAGATTGAAATGCCTATTGATGACAGCATTATTTTAAACAAAGGCGACGTGCTGCAAATCAGCGGTGAAGCGCGGCGGGTGAAGTCGGTGGCTGACAAAATCGGCTTTATCTCTATTCACAGCCAGGTTACCGATCTGCTGGCCTTTTGCGCCTTCTTTATTATCGGGCTGATGGTGGGCATGGTCACCTTTCAGTTCAGCCGCTTCAGCTTTAGCGTGGGCAACGCGGCTGGCCTGCTGTTCGCCGGGATCATGCTGGGCTTTCTGCGGGCGAACCATCCGACCTTTGGTTATATCCCGCAGGGCGCCTTAACGATGGTGAAAGAGTTTGGCCTGATGGTATTTATGGCGGGCGTAGGATTAAGCGCGGGCAGCGGTCTTTCGCACGGCATGGGCGATACCGGTCTGCTGATGCTGGCGGCCGGCCTGACGGTCAGCCTGCTGCCGGTGGTGATCAGCTTTGTTTTTGGCGCCTGGGTACTGAAAATGAACCGCGCCTTGCTGTTTGGCGCCATTATGGGCGCTCGCACCTGCGCGCCAGCCATGGAAATTATCAGCGACACGGCCCGAAGCAATATTCCAGCCCTCGGCTATGCGGGAACTTACGCTATCGCTAACGTCCTGCTCACGCTGGCCGGAACGTTAATCGTGCTGATCTGGCCAATGATGGGTGGCTAAAATAATTTCCGATTGTTTGCGAACTTTTGCTGGTGCCCGCAGTCATAATTAATGCCACTGCTTTTCTTTGAAATCCCCAGATTGTGGAGCCCGTTAATCTTATGATTGACGGGTTTTTTTCTTTTTGTTTTCCGCTGTTTCCTGCCCGTTCCCCTTTTTCTGTCCTCAATCCTTAACGAAACCACAACCGCTAACGGAATTAAGAGCGAGCCTATTTAACTTTTATTGGGCCGCTTCTACCTTATGCGGCTGCCTTCGGGGATGCCGTGACGGCCTGGCCGCCGCGCAATCCTCTGAGCAGATTGCGACACTTCAAGGCCTCACCGGCCCGTTTTTACTTTCAGGTACGTCAGGTACCGCTGAACGAGATGAGGAAATAACCATGCTGGAAGCGCTAAACCGGTCGCTGTTTCTCTGGATTAACGCCACGCCCGACACGCCCGCCTGGTTGATATCGCTGGCTACCCTGGTGGCTCGCGATCTGATCACCATTGTGCCCGTACTTATTGTCGCGCTGTGGCTGTGGGGGCCGAGAAGTCAGGTTGGCTCGCAGCGCCGGCTGGTCCTGAAAACCGCTATCGCTTTGGCCTGCGCCTTAACCGTATCCTGGCTGATTGGCAGCCTGTATCCTCATCCACGCCCCTTTGTTATCGGACTGGGCCATCAGTTTCTTGCGCACGACGCGACGGAATCCTATCCCAGCAATCACGGCACCATTATTTTCACTTTTGCCATCGCCTTTTTCTGCTGGCATCGCGCCTGGTCAGGCGTATTGCTGCTGGCGGCCGGCCTGGCAATTGCCTGGTCACGCATCTTCCTGGGCGTTCACTGGCCAATGGATATGCTGGGCGGCCTGCTGTTGGGGATGCTTTCCTGCCTGGTGGCGCAGGTTACGTGGCATTTTTGCGGCCGTCGCTTATTGCATAATATTTCTTCGCTTTACCGACTCTTGTTTGCTTTCCCTATTCGCAAAGGCTGGGTGCGTGAATAATACTTTGCCAGGTTAAGTGTAATAATCAGGCCGAAGCAACGGCTTACATTATCGACACAATATTGCGCAACAGGCCGAAATAATAAACGCCTTTTATTCGTCCGTTGCGCAAATGAATAAAATTAACCCTACGCATTGAAGCTTAATTTTTAAGTTGTTGATTTATATATATAAAACTAATAAATACTGTAAATACTCGTGAGAGAGCATTATTTAACCAATCGCGCAGCGGCCAGATTTGGTTTTAATGACTATAGTAACCGCTTCCACTCAGCACTTCTTATGGTGCTAACCTTTCCATTCAGACGATCGCGCTATAAAGACGCAAAGTAATCCCTTTATCTGAGATCTCTGCCTTCTAATTTTCCCTTTCTTCTTCTTTTTCTGGTGGTAGAGTGTTGCTCGCCTCAGCCAGAGTAGTTAATTACGCTGACGAGCGCCGTTTTCCTGCTTTACGTTCAGGTTATTTAGCTCACTATTTTCAACCGGGAGATTGTCAATGGAATCCACTAAAACGGCTACGCTGCCGTCAACGGACGCGTCGACAGAGTGGCGCAAAAGCGACACCACGTGGATGCTCGGCCTGTACGGCACGGCTATCGGCGCTGGCGTGTTGTTTTTACCGATCAATGCCGGTATCGGCGGGCTGATTCCTCTGCTTATTATGGCGGCTCTCGCTTTTCCTATGACTTTTTTCGCTCATCGCGGTCTCTGTCGCTTTGTGCTCTCCGGGCGCGGCGATCGGGATATTACCGGCGTGGTGGAAGAACATTTCGGCGCGGGCGCGGGCACGCTGCTTACCCTGCTCTATTTCTTTGCTATCTATCCTATCCTGCTGGTTTATAGCGTGGCTATCACCAACACCGTCGAGAGCTTTATCACCCATCAGCTTCATTTGTCGCCACCGCCCAGAGCGCTGCTGTCGCTGATTTTGATTGCGGGTTTGATGGCTATCGTGCGCTTCGGCAAAGAGACCATCGTTAAAACCATGAGCGTGCTGGTTTATCCTTTTGTCCTGGTGCTGATGGCGCTGGCGCTATTTTTGATCCCACACTGGAACAGCACGATTTTTCATCATGCGGAAGGCAGCAGCAAGGGCCTGTGGATGACGCTCTGGCTGGCTATCCCGGTCATGGTGTTTTCTTTTAATCATTCACCGATTATTTCGGCTTTTGCGGTAGCAAAGCGTCAGGAATATGGCGATAACGCGGCAAAAAAGTGCGCGCGCATTCTGGCCCGCAGTCATCTGATGATGGTAGTGACGGTGATGTTTTTCGTCTTCAGCTGTGTGCTTAGCCTGTCGCCGGAAAACCTGGCGGAAGCGAAAGAGCAGAACATCTCTATTCTTTCTTATCTGGCTAACCATTTTAATACCCCGCTGATGGGCTGGCTTGCGCCGCTGATCGCGATGGTCGCTATCACCAAATCGTTTCTGGGCCACTATCTGGGCGCGCGCGAAGGCTTTAACGGCCTGATCGCCAGGACTTTCCGCCAGCCGCCGGCGGAAAACAAACTGAACCGGATAACGGCAGTCTTTATGTTTCTGACCACCTGGCTGGTAGCAACCAAAAACCCCAGCATTCTGGGGATGATTGAAACGCTGGGCGGGCCTGTGATTGCCGTGCTGCTTTTCCTGATGCCGATGTACGCGATTAACAAGGTGCCGTCGATGCGCCAGTACAGCGGGAAAATCAGCAACGTATTTGTGGTGCTGACAGGCCTGATCGCCATTTCGGCTATCGCTTACGACCTGTTCTGACCAGGGATGCGCCACGGATGGCGCCGTAGCATGTCGATATTAAGCGCTTAGCCTAACCATTTGCCGAACCAGCCTTGCAGCTTCATCAGCACAAAGTCCCACATCCGGCTAAACACGCTTCCCTCTTTTACCTCATCCATCGCCACCAGCGGACGTTGCTCAATAGTTTTACCGTTCAGCTGAAAATCAATGGTGCCGACGATCTGATTTTTCTTTAGCGGCGCCGTCAGCTGCGGCTCGTTGAGCGTAAAGCTCGCTTTCAGCTCCTTTGCCCGATCTTTTGGCAAGGTTATCGCTGCATCTTCCGCCACGCCCAAACGCACCTCTTTCCGATCCCCGAACCAGACCCGCTGCGAAGCAAAGGGTTTGTCGGCTTTTATCGGCGTGATAGTTTCGTAAAAACGGAAACCCCACGTCAGCAGTTTTTCGCTTTCGCGAAAGCGTATGGCGTCGGTTGCTGCGCCCAGCACCACGGAGATCAGCCGCTGTTCTCCTTGCGTCGCTGAAGCGACCAGGTTGTTTCCCGCTCCGGCGGTATGGCCGGTTTTGATGCCGTCTACCTGCAGATTCGTGCTCCACAGCAGACGGTTACGATTGTGCTGTTTAATATTATTGAACGTGAATTCTTTCTCTTTATGCAGCGCGTATTCCGCCGGCACGTCGCGGATCAAAGCCTGGCCAAGCAGCGCCATATCACGGGCGGTGCTGTACTGGCCGTCTGCATCCAGCCCGTGCACGGTTTTAAAATGCGTGTTTTTTAGCCCCAGCGCCTGGACGTAATTGTTCATCAGCCCCACAAAGGCGTCCTGGCTTCCCGCCACGTAATCCGCCAGCGCAATGCTGGCATCGTTGCCGGACTGGATCACCACGCCTTTGTTCAGTTCGGCGACGGGAATGCGATCGCCCGGCTTTAAAAACATCAGCGAAGAGCCTTTCAGTATAGGGTTACCGGTAGCCCAGGCATCCTGGCCGATGGTGACCAGATCGTCATCGTGAATTTTTCCCGCTTTCATCGCCTGTCCAATAACATAGCTGGCCATGATTTTGGTCAGGCTGGCCGGATCGTGGCGCTCGTCCGCATTGGATGCGGTTAGTACCTTACCGCTGTGGTAGTCCATCAGGATCCAGGCTTTGGCCTCAACCTGTGGCGGCACAGGGGCTTCCGCTGCGCGGCTGCTAAAAGAGGCCACGAGCAACAAAACAGGGAGCGTGGCAGCGTGAATTCCGGCGGAGAGGCGCATCATGGTCATGGCGGTTTCTGGCTATCCTTATGAAAAATAAAAGCTTGTCGCATTTACGGGCGAAGGGTCTTTTACGCTAGCGTTTATGGCCGCTAAAAAGAACCTTGATTCAGTAAAGTTTTTTAAAATTTATTAGAGAAACTCACCGCGCCACAGGGGCGTTAGTCTGATTTTGCAGCAGGCTGTTAAGTCCGTCACAAAACTCCGCTAATCTGAATTCAGTCTCTTGGTGGAGTCAACATGATGGATTTAGCCCTGTTCGATCTTGATGAAACGCTTATTTGCGAAGACAGCGCCAGCCTGTGGTGCCGCTGGCTGGTTTCGCAAGGGTATGCGCCGGCCGTGCTGGTAGAGCAGGAAAGAGCGCTAATGGCTCGTTATCGTGAGGGCCTGCTGTCGGCAGAGGAGTATATGCAGGCGACGCTAACGCCGCTGGCAGGCATGGGTACGCTTACCGTTGCCGGCTGGGTCAGGCGCTTTATTCAGCGCGATATCCTGCCTCGCCTCTATCCTGCCGCGCGCGAAAAGCTGGCATGGCACCAGCAGCGTGGCGATAAAGTGATGGTGATGTCGCCAGGCGGCGACCATCTGGCGACGCCTATCGCGCAGCAGCTTGGCGCAGATGGCGCGCTGGCTGTCGGCGTGGAGATCGTCAACGATCGCTACAGCGGCCGCCCCTGCAGCGTAGGCAATAACGGCAGGGATGCGACGGCCAGACTGACGGACTGGCTGGCGCTAGAGGATGACGCGCGGTTTACGCAAATCTGGGCCTATAGCGATTCCATTAACGATCTGCCGCTGCTGGAACGTGCCGATCGCGCCCACGTTATTAATCCAGCAGAGCCGCTCTATCAGCTGGCGCTACAGCGCGGCTGGGAAGTGTGCCGCTGGATAAAATAGCGGGCTGCCCTCGCTTTCCCTGGTAAACCGGCCCCTCGGCCGGTTTTATTTCGGCGCAATGCGCAGCAGTTTGCCGTCTGTTTCATCCGTTAATACGTACAGATAGCCGTCAGGGCCGGTGCGCACGTCCCGAATGCGCTCGCCGCGATCCTTAAGCAGACGGGCCTGCTCCGTCACCTTTTCGCCATCCACGGTCAGATGGATAAGACTTTTGTCTTTCAGCGCGCCGATAAAGAGCGAGTTTTTCCATGCCGGAAAGCGATCGCCCTGATAAAACGCCATTCCGCTGAGCGCAGGCGAAACCTTCCAGTAAAGCTGCGGCTGAACCGTATTCGGTGCTTCGCCGCCCTGAGAACCGGGCACTTTGTCGCCGCCATAATCTATGCCCCAGGTCGCCAGCGGCCAGCCGTAGTTTTTTCCCTTACGCAGAAGATTAATCTCATCGCCGCCGCGCGGGCCGTGCTCATTTTCCCACATTTCCCGCGTCGTCGGATTCAGCGCCAGCCCCTGCGGATTGCGCATGCCGTATGTCCAGATTTCAGGCCGTGCGTCCTTTTGCTGCACAAATGGATTATCTTCAGGCACGCTGCCATCCGCTTTCAGCCGCACAATTTTGCCGGTAAGCGTTTTAAGATCCTGCGCCGTCGCGGCCTGGAAATTATCGCCAAAGCTGATGTAGAGATAGCCTTTGTCATCAAAAGCCAGCCGTGAACCTAAATTGGCGCCGCCTGAGAGTTTCGGTTCCTGACGCAGTACAACGCGAAAACTCTCAAGCCCGGTATGGGCTGTATTCAGCCTGCCATAACCTACAACCGCGCCGGCACGTCCCTCTTTATCTGCTTCCGTATAGCTGAGCCAGACCCGACGGCTTTGCGCAAAATCAGGCGCCAGCGCGATATCCAGCAGGCCGCCCTGTCGTTCGGCCCAGACCTTGGGGACGCCTGTCAGCGGCGCCGACAGCCCCTTTCCCTGCTGCCACAGGCGCAGCTGCCCGCCGCGTTCGGTGATCAGCAATCCCTGCTCCTCCGGCAGGAAGGCGATGCCCCAGGGATGATCTAATCCTTTTTGGAGTTCGGTCACGGTAACTTCTTCGGCCACAGCCGTTCCCATGGTCAAAAGCGAGGCGCTCAGCAGGCAAGTTTGCAGCAGTCGGGACATACTTTTTCTCCAGATAAAAGGGGCTGAAATAACTCTAGTGGAGATGCTTTTCAGGCGGGCTACCTTTACAAAAATTCAAAATTGATAGCAGATTCAATTAACTCGATCGCTTAAAAAAAGTACTGGATATTTAAACAGGCAACTGTATAATATTTCTACTGCCCGCTCGGGTGTCTTTTGAAAAGCTTGGGGGTAAAACCTATGATGATTTCGACAGAAAA
>Ga0157358_1001223_pt1 | contig 11169 bp, 14 predicted proteins | sample AttcapACBM2_FD_111484 | JGI IMG/M metagenome (GOLD analysis project Ga0157358, IMG submission 111484) | Fungus gardens microbial communities from leaf cutter ant in Botucatu, State of São Paulo, Brazil - Atta capiguara ACBM2 | ecosystem: Host-associated > Fungi > Mycelium > Unclassified ...
CGTCGCATGAAGCACTGCACACTAGTAGTCTCATGACCTATGGGCGCTCGAGGAACAGTGTTCTTTAGTCAACATGGCTAAAAGGTGGCCGACGAATGCCAATGAAGCACATGTCTGCCATGTCTGCCGTGAGCTATAATCAGGCTTCCATTGTGATAACAGATGAGCATCAGAAATGAACATCCCAAGTAGGCAAATCATGATTTGACAGTTCCCTCCAGTCCTAGTTCAACGTGTTCCCATTCATTTGAGAGAGGGTTCCATTGGAAAGAAACCTACAGCGAGCATAGCTGTAGTGTGAACAACTGAGGGCTACTAACTGGTGAGAGCTTGTATAGCCCCAGAAAAGATCATCACTGTGGAGATGAGTTGGAACGTTGAAACCAATTTCATTTAAGAGACTTGGCTCTGATTGCAGCTATCAACCTTTGAATGAGTGCCATATACTCAATCTCAGTAGAAGACAAAGTCACTGTCTTTTGTTGGTTGTAGCTTAGCCAGAATGTTGTACGGTGAGCCGACAAAATTGTTGAGATATGACAGTGGAGATACTGTTCAGTTTGACTAGTAATGTAGATAATTATTCTAGCAAAATAATCAAGTATAATTGAGTAAATCTTCTGATAAATGAGTTGTATATATTGTAAATTTCTCTTGCTGGAGTTAATATTATTGTTATAAACATGTTCATACTCAGATAATGCTCTTCCTCCAATCTATGCTCCTCAATCTTATCTGGTACAGATCAACTACTCCATTTCTAATTTGATCACTTCTTGGATGTCCTTGCTTGACTTCTGTTGAAGGTATGGTGATAGGACCCACTAAAAGCAAGACTATTCTAGGAAAGACTTACCAAAGTTTGAAGATAATGAAAGACTATTAGAATATATAGCTATTGACAATTTGAAGCTGTTGGTGTCAGAGTTGTGAAAGATAGACTTGGTTTTTATTTTGTTTTCTTTCTCTTTGATTTTTATCTTTATTTTTATTTATTTTCTTTTTAGATTTCATTTTTATTCTCTTTATTTTGGACTTAGGTGAAGGAGTGTGATGTGATCCCAAACCAAATAAACCAAAGTATGATCACCCAAAGGCATTCCGCCCTATTATCCTCCTCAATACATTGGGAAAACTTATTGAGAAAGTAATCATGGAAAGACTTCAATTCATTGTCACAAATAACAACTTCATTCATCCAAGTCAATTAGGTGGTTTGAAATTCAAATCCACCTTGGATGCAGGAGTCGCCCTTACTCACATCATCTGCTTGGGTTGGGCAAAGAATAAATCCACTAGCATGCTCACTTTCGACATTGCCCAATTCTTCCCATCACTCAACCATCACATTCTCACCATCATCCTTGAGAAAACAGGACTAGATCCTAAAGTGACATCATTTTTTGCAGATTATTTGGTTAATAGGAAAACCAACTACAATTGGAATGAACTGTCGTCCCCTATATTCGAAGTAAATGTGGGAGTGGGTCAAGGGTCTGCACTCTCTCCAATTCTATCTGCTTTATACCTTTTACCATTTTTATATATTTTAGAAAAATACCTAAAAAATCTAAAAATTCCAATCTCTTTCATCTCTTTTGTTGACAATGGTCTCATTATAGCTCAGAACAAATCAATTGTAACTTCGAATTCTCAACTATTTTGTAGTTACAACATTTTATCTAAACTTCTTGACAAGTTCGGTCTTATAGTAGAACACTCTAAGACTGACATCTTTCATTTTAATAGGTCTCATGGAGTATTCAACCCTCTGCCACTTGATCTATCATCCATTGGAGGGCCTGTCCTCAAACCCAAGGATTTATGGAAATACCTTGGCTTTATATTTGATCGAAAGCTCAATTTTCATCAATATATTGATTTCTATTCGAACAAGGCCATATCGACAGTCAAGTACATGAAACTCCTTGGAAACTTGTCAAGAAATATAAATCCTATCCAAAAATGCTTACTATACAGATGTTGCATACTCTCTATTGTGCTCTATGGCTTCCAACTCTAGTTTTATAACAAAGCGCCTTTATTGTACCATATGAAAATCTTGGGCAAAATGCAGAGAAGAGCCGCGATTTGGATATTAGGTGCATTTAAGACATCTCCTTTGGAAGGGATTGAAGCCATTGTATGTTTAATCAACATCAAATATCACCTTCAAAAACTTGCAGGAAGATCTCAAATATGTTCAGCTACTCTCCCTGCAAACCATCTCATAAGAACATTCATGAATGATCACTCCGGCAACCATCCTAGCCCCAATCCTCATTCCATCGACTCTCTCACAAACCGTCAGAAGACCATTGCAAAAGATCATCTAATCGACTCAAATAACAAGCTTTATGGAATCTTTCCAGCTTTTTCTCCTCTTCACCTGGAATTTAAACTGGATTCTAGAATTTCTGATCAATTTTCTGATCGCTTTTCTTTTAATTTAGCTAGTAAAGGAAAAAATCGACAAAAACACATGCAGCAACTTGACAAAATGACACTCCAATCATCTTTCTCACCCAATTCAGCCATCGTTATAACAGATGCTAGTGTCAAAAACGACATTGCTACATCTATATCCCATATACATATATTCAACCATCCTTTGATAAAGATGGTTCATCATACCGTGTACATCACAAGTACTGAAGCAGAGCTTTTTGCTATTAGATGTGGTATCAATCAAGCATGCAGCAAAAACAATATTTCCAAGATAATCGTCATTACTGACTCAATACATGCTGCTAAGAAGATCTTTGAAAGTAGTCCCCATCTGTATCAACTCTATACAACTTCTATTCTTCAAGAATTGCGTCGATTCTTCACTAAAAATCAAAACAACTCCATCGAGTTCTGGGAGTGCCCTAGTCATCTCAACTGGAGACTTCATCAAGTAGTTGATAAGGATTCCAAATCATTTGATCCTCAACCTGTGCTTTCTAGTTATATTTCATAGGATTATTGCAAGAAGATCAACAGCAATAATATCATCAGTCATTGGAAAATGACATTCCAAGCATCAGATGGAAAGGGGAGTAACTTTCTCAATCTGACTGACGACAATTATGAAGAGATCAAACCATCTTATATCAAAGGAGGTCCATGGCTGCAAGCTTTTGGACATTCGAATTCGTTATGTGCTCGGGCTACAAGAGCTATTACAAATCACGCCCTGATAGGAGAACACTGTCTTAGATTTTTCCCTAACGAAGACTTTAGCTGTCCATGTGGTGACTTTCCAATTGAATCAAGAAGACATGTTCTTTTTGATTGTAAAAGGTACAATGGGTATTGGAACCCTAGAAGAGATTCGTTGTGTCATTTCGTCTTGTTCTTGAGTGTTAATCCAAAAGCTTTTGCGTTCATTGATCATTCTCTTTCTGTCTCTCCAAATTGATTTTGAAAAGACGTATATAATTTCCTTGGTGTTTTTTTTTTCTTTCTCTTGTCCTTGGCTTGATTTGTTCTTTTAGGTTTTCTCCTCAACTTATTTTTCTTTTTTCCTCCTCTACATGTTGTTTGGTTCTATTGTATGTAGTTATGAAGTAGCTATCATGGTCTGCCACCATGCTCCGTGTAATAAATTGTTGATAAAAAAAAAAAATCATGGTAACAACTGTCACAAACAGTCACATGATGTGTAACACATGTCACATGACACTGTTACAGTCATGTGGTCATGATGGAAAAAGATCAAAAGTTCTAATATAATAATATTATATAACATATTTAATATATGTTGATCTTAAGGCAAACATATAGTTATTTAGGGTAGGCTAAAGTAGTAGAGCACAGACTATGAACCAGTAGTATATAAGGTAAACAGTCTTGTACAGAGTTCTTTATCAAGTTCTCTTGTATTAAACCCTAATATAAGAATTTTATCTTATTGTTCTACTTTAAGGACTCTTGAGTTATAACATCTTTGTAGGTCCTATAACTATTTCTCTATATAATGTTAATGCAATGAAGAAGGATTTGTGTAGTGGCCCTCCTAAGTACATTTCAATTGGAAATTCTTGTCTGCTTATATCTGAATTATGTTTTTGTTTGATGAATTTGGCTACAACTTCTTTCCAATATTGTATGTCTTGTTCTCTATTTTGTCTAAAAGATTTGTAATGTAACAGTGGGAGAAATGGAATGGTCTTGTTGGCAATTATAATGTTTTTAAAGCATTTTCCAGATTATCAATTTCTTCTTGTATAAAAATATATTCAGATGTTTTCTGTTTGTTGAATTCTGATAATATGTCATATGGCTTATATAAAAATACTTCTTCATCCTGTACAACATCTTCTTTTTGTTTTCCTTTGTCAATAACCATTAGTTGTGGATTCTCTTCATATGTATCTTGGTATACATCTTGTATCATTTTTATATATTCCTTGACTCATTCATCTCTTTTTCCTTTATATTAATCCAGTTCATCTGTTAGTAATGTTTGAATATGGTGTGCTTGTTTCTCTATATCTTTATGTAAGATGTTTCATAAATCATTAGTTATACTATATATATCTCCTCTGATTTGTTTCTTGTATGTGTTACTGGCTTGCAATAGGACAGTTTTAATATCCACAAGTTTGATATTGGCAATGTTGGTTAACTTGACTATTTCTTGAAGTTGCAGCTGAATGTTGGCCATGGTTTCCAGTTCTCAAATTATTTTGTAATATTTCCTAGTCCAATGCTTCTTCTTCTTGTTCAGATTTGTTATAAGATCCATATTGTTAACTATATGAGCAATGTAAGAGTTAGGAGAGATAGATGCAGTGATAAATTAGTAGGCCATTTGTTTAGATTTCTCAATATTGATGCAACTTTGAGATATCAATTTGAGATTTTACTCTTCTCTTTTATAGGTTTCAACTCAAAATTCTTGTCCAATATTCTTTTATTGCCCCCTTAGCATGTGGTAACCTTGATTTTGCTATCCATTAATCATGTTCATCTTCATAACCTTTCCAATAAACTAAGAATTATATGCTATATTCTTATTTTCTATGATTCCATACTTCTTCTACTTCATATTCTTCTTCTTCATCAATAATGTCCAGTGGTGGTGCTGGATCCATGTGTTGTCCTTTGAAATGTGATTCTTTGCATTGTATCAGCAGATCTTTGTCAAAGACATTGTGAATTGCCCATTCTTCTAGTAACTCCAGTTGAAATACTTCTTGACCAATATTTTTTGTAATTTTAAAATATCTGTATTTTTTCTAGTCCAGCTTCTTTGAGGGTTAATTTAAATAAACATTCATAGCTTCTAGCTACATGTTGTCTCCTTTCTTCAGTCCTTGTAGGTTTTGCCCCTTTTTGTCAAACTGCTTTTTCATGGCTTCTTTTGCTATTTCCATCAACTGTTATGATCTCAAGACCTTAGAGTAGATCAAAAGAAGGAACCTTGTATAGAATTTACATAAGAGAACTCAATAGAGAACTCTGCACATGATTGTCTACCTTACATACCAAAACTCCATGGTCTATGCTACTCTACTTTTAGCCTATCCTAAACAGCCATATGTTTTGCCTTAAGGTTAATATGTACTATATATGCTATATGATATCATCCTTCTATAATCTTCTATGTCTTTCTGATGTAATACATTATCATGTGACCATGACTGTGATGGCATCATGTAACAATTTGTAACAGTGATGTCATGCTAACTCTAACCCTAAGTTCCTAAAAAATAAAATAAATGAAATGAAAATGAAAAATGAGAAAAAGAAAAGAAAATAGTTAGATTTCACCATCTTGAACTCTGACATTATCCCTTCTTCAAGGTTTCTTCTCCAGAGAAACTGACTTCCATTTTTGCCAGTTCTTCTCTAACTTCCTCAGGTATTCCCCCTCAAACTTTCCATAGTCCCATCTATACAACATCTTTGCTATATATTTTCCTGGTAATTCTCCCCTTCTAAAGTCTCTTTCTTTGGTTATATCTAACTTCTCTTGTCATCTTACTTCTGCATTTATCCTTCCTTCAAACTCAGCCACCACTTCCTTTGCATTTTCTAGACTCTTTTTCTTTTTCCATATGTTATATTTTGCTGTAAACCTCTTCCATCACACTAAGTACTTCATTACTCCCCTTATTTTTCATTTATTTAAAATTCTTTCCACCTCCCATTCTTCTACTCCTTCTACTTTCACTGGTTTCACTTCTTCTACCTTTTGTTCTTCTACTTGTTCCCTGTATCATACTACTTGACTAACATTTACTACTGGATGTATTCTCATTGAAGTTGGCAGTCATAATTTGACTGCATTGGTAGACACTACTTCATCAATGATATATGGACCAATGTATTGATCCACTAATTTCTTCACCAGTCACTCTTTGAACACTAGATCTTTCATACTTAATATTACTTTGTCCCCTTTCTTCCACTCTTCTCCCTTTTTCCTTCTTTTATCCACTTGTCTTTTCATCTCCTCCTGAGCCTTTCTCAATGCTGCTCCTGCTTCTTCCTATATCTTTTTCATTCTCTCTGCAAACTCTGTCGCTTTCTCTACTTTTCCTTTTTTCCTAATATCTGCCCCCATCCTTAACTCTCTTACATAATTCACCATAAATGGTGATATCTTAGTCACTGAATGTACTTTGTTGTTTACTGCAAACTCTACTGATGCTAACTATTCTAGCCAATCCTTTTGTCTGTGATCAACAAAGAACTGTAAGTACTGTTCTAACTCTTGGTTCATTCTTTCTATTTGACTATCTGTCTGTAGATGAAAGAATGTCAATAGTTTGGTTTCAATCTCCAACATTTTGTTCAGCTTCTTGGTCATCTCTGCTACAAACTGTGGACCTCTATCTGATACTACACTCTCTGGCAACCTATGCAACTTCCACATGTTATCTCTGAACAGTCTTGCCAATTCCTCTGCTAATGTTCCCTCCATTGTTGCCACAAAATGTGTCATTTTGGACAACCTGTCACAGACTACTAGAATCACATCTTTTCCAGCTACTAATGGTAACTTTGTAATGAAATCCACTGTTAGATGTGTCCATGGCTTCTCCAGTACCTCACTCAACTTCAGCTTCCCTGCTGGTGCCTCCATTCTGTTCTTCATCCTCTGACACATATCACATCCTTTGTTACTCTAGGCCACCAGTAGTTTCTTGTCACCAATTCTGTTGTCTTCTATCTTTCTCCATGTCCTGCTACTAGTACATCATGATATAGCCAGATTATCTCTGTTCTCAACTCCATATCCTTTGGTACATATACCTTTCCTTCTTTTAACACTAAGTCTCCCTTGATCTGCCACTCATCTCCCCATAATACTTTTACTCCTGTTTTTTTCATCTCTTCTACCATCCTAACTACTTCTTTGTCCTTACTCCTAGCTTTTTTTATCTTCTCTACTATTTCTACTTCAGGTTCTTCTATTACTACTTTTGCTAAGCTACAAATCCACTGTTCCTTAATTAAAGTTTGATTATTGTTACTGTTCTCTATCCCTACTTTTCAGTTTGGTCTTCTATTAAGTCCATCTGTTTTTCCCATTTTTGTGCCCAGTATATGTTTTAAAAATCAAACCTCAACAGATATCAAGCCCAATGAGCTTGTCTTCAGTTCAACTTCTGCACTTTTATGAAATATTCTAAATTCTTATGGTCTGTCTAGACCTTAAACTTGAACTTTGCACCTTCCAACAGATGTCTCCAGTTTTCTAATCCTCTTATAACCACCAGCATTTCCTTGTCATGAATCTCATAATTTCTCTCAGTCTCATTTAGAGATTTTGAGAGGAATGTCACCAGCCTCCATCTCCCATCTTCACATTCCATCAATAACACTCCACCCATAGCATAATCTGATGCATCTACTTCCATCCTTATTTTTTGTCTAAATCTGGTACTGCTAACACCAGTTCTTTTGTAAACCTCTTCTTCAACTCCTTGAATGCTCCTTCCTGCCTTTCTGTCCATTTCCACTTCTGATCCTTCTTCACCATATTGTGTAATAGTCTAGCTATAACTGCAAAATCTTTGATGAATTAGCAATAGTAGTTTGCCAATCCTAAAAACTTCTGTACATTCTTGATCTCTTTTGGAGTCGGCCAATCCAGCACACCTTTCACCTTCTCTTCTTCTATCTTAATCCCTTCCAGTCTGATTACTACTCCCATGAACCCTACCTCCCTCACTTTCCACTTGTATTTTTCTGGTTTTATATATAAGTCATTTTCTACTAACCTCTTTACTACTTCTTCTACTATTTCATCATGTCCTGCTTCCTTCTCTGTTTTCACTATTACATCATCAATGAAACTCACCACTTTTCCAGTGTTGATTAAATCCCAAAAGATCTTATTCATTATGGTCTAGAATGTCACCAGTGAATTGGTTAAGCCAAAAAACATCATGGTCAGTTCAAATGACCCTTCTGGTGTCATGAACACTACTTTCCACTCATATCCCTCCTTTATCCATATATTATTATAGCCCCATTGTAAATCTAACTTTGTAAATACTTTCTTAGTACTAATTTTTTCTATAATATCCAAAATTAAAGGTAAAAGATAGTTGTTCTTAATTGTCCATTCATTTAAGTATCTGTAGTCCTATATCATACGTTTCTTACCATTTTTCTTTCTTATAAAAAACACTGGTGCCATTTAGGACAACTTTAAGAGTCTAATATATTCCTTCCTCAATTGTTTATTGATAAACTCACATACCTCTTCCCTCTCCCTCCTTGATAATGAGTATTCCTTTCCTTTCCTTAGTGTAAACCCCTTTTTCATCTCTATTGCATAATCTCATAGCTTTCTGGTGGGTATCCTTTCTAACTGTTTCTTTCTAAATACATGAATCTACTTATGAAAGCGCTCTGGCACCAACTTCTTTGCTTCCTTCTCAGACTTTGCCACTTCTTCTTCTTCATCCTAAATTTCCCATTCTTCTGTTATCTTTTTTATCTCCATTGTTTTTCCTTTCTTAGGTTTTCTTTTCCTCTTTTCTTTCTCTTTCTTTTGCTTTTTTTCTTCTTGCTTTTTTTCTTCTTCTTCCTTTTTTCCCTCTTTCTTCTGTTTCTGCTATCCTGACTTTCCTTGCTTTGATCTCTACTGCTTCCCACACTCTTCTGGACACCTTGTCATCTTCACTTCTCTTGTTTTCCAGTCAATCTTAGGATTGTGGTGAGTAAGCCATGGTATTCCCAAAATTACACTCCATTTTTATCCTCCTATTACATCAATCTCTATTCTCTCTTTATGCTCTTGGTAGTAAATATTGACTTCTACCATATCTTCAATTAATCTCTCCTTGTTGAAAGAACCATCCATATTTCTCACATATATGGGTTTGTTAATCTTCTTCAATCTGAATTTTTACTTTCTTACAAACTCTGAACTCATTACCAGTCCTGTTATACCACTATCCAACAATGCCTCCACTATAATTCCTTCCTGTATATCTACTCTTTCCAAACCAATCTTAACCATCACTTCTCTTAGTTGTTTCTCATTATTCAGATCACAATGGGATGTATTATCCATTACTCTCAAGAGTATTGTATACCTATTATTATCGAGCTCTAATCGAGAAGTATTAGGTCTTGCTCTCCATTTAAATTCTGTTGTTCATTTTCTTCTTCAATCCTTCTCTGCCTATTATTCTCATTTCCTCCATATTCCAACCTTTTCCCTTGTTCAATCCTTCCTCCCATTCCCCTATTCCTATAGTTTAAATGTCTGAAACCCCCACAACTATAGCAATTCCTATTGCTTCTATCCACCTCCATGGCATATAGGTTATGTTGCACAAACCCTTTCCTCTGTTGAGAACATACCATCACTGCATTTATTCTCTCTACTTCTTCCATCAAAGCCAGTCCCATTTGAACCTGCTATTGAGATACTTCCTGCCTTCTTGGCCAAAATTGAGGCTATGGCATTTGTCTAAATGTCTCTTATTGTCTAGGAGCTGATGCTCCCTATTCTTGTCTTCCCCTCAGCCTCTCTTCTTCCCTCTTGCTCTTCCTCCAGTATCTATCTAAATTAGTGGCACATTCATACCACTGCTCAATAGTTGTTGGAGACCTTTTTGCCTCCATAAACTTCCTCCTAATTGCTCCACTCATCCCTTTTTTGAACTCTTCCATCAGTAGTCTTCCTTCATATCTGTTGCTCCTAGCTGCTCTTCAGAACTCCTGCACAAACTCTTCCATCTTCTTCCCTCCTTGCTCTAATCTTTAGTTCTGTTACTTTTACCAATTCTTCATCTCTTTCTCCAAACTCTTTCTTTATGTCTGCCAAAAAATCTTCAACTATCTTATATTCCAATAACCCTTCCTCAAAATCTTCCAACATGTTCTCCTTCCAGATGTCCACTGATCCTCCCTGCACATATGATAACACTCACTGGATCTGCTCTTCAACTGCTGTCCCCTTCATCTTTATTCTTATGTACAATTTGTATGCCATCACAAAACCTGAGACCTTTGATAAGATCCCATTGAACACTTGTGGCCTTGCCACCTCTATGCTTGTTGTTGTTCCTCCTGCTCTACCTTCTTCTACTTATACTGTTAACACTGTGATTTGCTCCTGTAGTTGCCTTATAATGGCTGGATAGTCAGGTTGACTCATTTCATAGAAGAGAGGGAGTATAGTTGATGATGGTGGTAATAATGTATATAATAGAAGAGCGGAACCTGTGCTAGTTTCACTTTCTGATTCATACTCCAAGGATGAAATCTCAGTGTGTGATAGTAGGCCCTCTTTCTGTCCTGTCTACACATTCTACTGACTACTTTTTTCTGGCTACTGCCCTAGTAAAACTCTACACAATTTTGTCTTAAGAAAGATGTTCTACTCTAAGCAGTGTTTTAAGAACATGTTAGGTGTGGTTCACACTGGGGGTAAAAGTCTGCAAGATGGACTTAGAGATGTACAGACTTGTTGAATGACCTTGGCTTCAGCTTATGTGCTATACCACCTGTCTACTACATGGTTGCAACTTCAGATAATAGGAAGAAGTCTAAGATGGGAATAAGTGCTGATTTGGTGTGTCGCCATTGAACACTGGAGATTGAGTTCAATAAGAATTATTTTTGTCAATTATCAGACTAGTGAATTATAGTGTAACTACTAGTCTTATATATGAGTTCCTACTATAGGAGATGCTTGGGGTTTCAGTGGTA
>Ga0157358_1001224_pt1 | contig 11164 bp, 6 predicted proteins | sample AttcapACBM2_FD_111484 | JGI IMG/M metagenome (GOLD analysis project Ga0157358, IMG submission 111484) | Fungus gardens microbial communities from leaf cutter ant in Botucatu, State of São Paulo, Brazil - Atta capiguara ACBM2 | ecosystem: Host-associated > Fungi > Mycelium > Unclassified ...
CTTTCTTGGTCCTTAGTCATAACCACCTTAATAAAACCCCATTTTAAGCTCTGGTCAACTCTGAATCTACTCATTACTTTATAGACTCAAAGTTTATGGTTACTTATAACCTATCAACTTCTTTAATTCCTCTACTTGTTTAATAGCTTGTAAAACAATACTATTTCTAAAGTCATTACTATATTTGTAATATTTCTCTCTGGTGAATATATGAATCTAGACTTCTATATATCACTCTGTCCAATTCTTCTTACTCTTTGGTTCTTGGATACAACTAGCTTACCTAAAACAATCTGTTGATTAACTAGATAAATAGGTTAATAACTTTTTATTTATCTTTGTAGGAGAATTAAGTTTCACTATGTATTCTAGCTAACATTGCATCAACAACCCTGTTAATTTCTGACAACTATTTATATTCACCAAACTCTACAGTTTCTATACTATCATCTGAGACCTTTGTATCTACCTTTGTATCTATCTCTGAGTGATCTAATACTACTATTATTGGTATAATAACCTTTTACTATATATCAAAACTTCTAGGCTCTAACAATTTTCAAATCTGTCTTTGCTCTTCAGAAGTTAGGCTAACTCTGCACACCTTATAGATTCTGCTCCTGATTTATTTAATGTTTCTCCTGAATATTACAAATTTGCCAACATCTTTAGTAAATCTAAAGCTGAAGTTCTCACTTCTCATTGCCTTTATAATCTTAAGATCAATCTGAAAGAAGGTGTACAGCCTCCAGTTAGCATTATTTACTCTTTTTCAGCATCCAAACAAGAGGCTCTGAAGAAATTTATCAAGAAAAATCTTAATATAGGTTTCATTCAACCAATATCCTTCTTATATAGTACTCTAGTTCTCTTTGTCAAGAAAAAAGATAAATCACTATATCTTTGCATCAACTTCTGCAGTCTTAACTGCATTACTAAAAAAAACTACTATCCACTTCTGCTTATTTCAGACTTATCAAACTCATACTGCAAAGCCCAGATATATACCAAGATAGATCTTTGTTATGCATACTACTTAATTTGTATAGCCAATGAAGACAAATAGAAGACTACTTTTAGGATTCATTATATATCATTTAAATAGTTTATAATGATATTTGGTCTTAATATTCTCATGGCCTTCAAACAACTTATGAACAATATATTTTCTAATATTTTGAAATTTTATGTTATAATCTACCTTGATAATATATTCATCTACTCTAATAAGATGTCTACATACCTCTAGTATATTAAAGAAGTACTTAAACAACTTTGCAAAGCTAGTCTTTATATCAAAGTAGAGAAGTGTGAGTTTTATTTTGAGTTAGCAGAGTATTTGGAATATATCCTTTCTTCTTCTGGACTTATCATATCAAATAACAAAGTCAAGATTATTCAGGATTGGCCAGAACTAAAGAAAGTCAAGAACATTCAGTCCTTTCTAGGTTTTGCAAATTTTTACTACTACTAATTCATTTTCAACTATTTAGATATTATTATTCTTTTGACCTGTCTTATCTAAAAGGATATTTTTTGGAAGTTTGATAATTTCTGCTATGATATTTTCAACTTCCTCAAGAAGATATTTATCTCCATATTCATTCTTACTTACTGGATTCCTAATGTTCAACTTATTATGGAAACAGATATTTCTAGCTACACTCTTGCTGTAATTCTTTCTATTATAGATAAAAACAATAAAGTTTATCTGGTTGTCTTTCACTCTTGGACTTTCATCTTTGTAGAGTTGAATTACAACACTCATATGTTATAACCTTAAATCCTTAGAGTAGGATAAAGGTCAAACTCTTGTATTAGAGAAATACAAGAGAACTCGATAAAGAGCTCTTTACAAAATAGTCTACCTTATATATGCCTACAGATGGTCCGTGCTAGCTACTGTGCACCCTACCCTAAATGACCATGTGTAAAACATGAGACCAACATATGGTGTCCATATTATATGACATTATTTTGTTCCAGAATCTTCTACTCCCTTCTCTTAAGTCCCATGATCAATGTTGTGACCACACTATTAGATGTGACTGGTGTGACAGTGTGACAGATCACTTCTAACCCTAACCCCAGAGTTCTAAAAATAGAAAAATGTAAAATAATTAAATGAAAATGAAAATGAAAAAATAAAATAAAATAAAATGAAGTCCATTGTTTCATATTCTTACATCATAATAAGAAATATTTGACTATTTTTAAAGTCTTCAAAATTTAGCATTATTATCTTAAGGATCTAATTTCTTCTATTGACATTATTATAGATCATGAAAATCTTGAATACTTTTTCATTACTAATATATTGATCTATAGACAAGTATGGTGGTTTAAAAACCTTTTGCAGTTCAATCTTGTCATCCAGTTCTGTTCAGGTTATCTTGACACCAAACTAGATACTCTTACTAAACAATAGAATACTAGCTATACTACAATTAACTTCAAACTGACTTTTACTCATGAACAGCTTGTAGTCTTTATTCAAGCAATAGTTCTAATCACTCTCTCACTCTATGTAATAATAATTGTTAATCTCAATATCTTTCACTAAGACATTTGTATGATACTTTTAAGTAATTCTACTACTGCAAAACACAACTCCATAGAAGACTGCTGATCTATAGACTCTTTAGATCTTCTTCTTCTTGGTAGTAAAATTTATATACTATTATCTAACAATCTCTATATATATGTTTTCCAGTATAATCATAATCATATTTTAGCTGGCCACTTTGGTCAAAACAAAACACTGAAATTTATTTGCCACAGATATTTTTGGCCAAGCTTTCACACAGATATACAACAATTCTGCAAGTACTTATATATAATCCAAACCTTAGTGTTATAAGTACTACAGATCTCTCAAACAACTTTCTATTTCCAAATATCACTAGAATTCTATTTCATTAAGAAGCTCTGTTACATCCTATTCTAGCCATCTATCTCTATTCACAGATAACATTTCTTTTTTCATCTATACTCTCTAACCTCTTCTAGTATAGATTAATCACCTTTATTCTACCTTAGATGTTCTTACTGGACTCTTGCTAAGCTCTATGGACCTCCATTCTCTAACATCTGAAAATCACTAGTGACTAGGATAACTCACTTAGCAGTTCCATTCCAGATAACTACCTTAGATAGTATACCTAGTATATAAACTAGAAGTTTATACTATAATAGCTTATTCTGAAAATCAACTAAAACTAGCACTAATTCCTAGTGTTAGTGACAACACATCTTGCTATCTTCTAGTGATTCCAACTGTTACAACTCAAAAACCTTAAAGTAGATCAATAAGAAGAATCTTGAATTGGGGTTAACATAAAAAAACTCAGTACAGAACTGTCTACCTTATATATGCTAGGCTACTGGTCCATACTATAGTACCATTAACTTACCCTAAAGACTATATGTTATCTATAAGATTAATATATGTCAAACACATTGTAATGATGTTATTTCTTTCTGAATTTTTTACTATATTCTATTATGAAACATGATTGTGTGACTGTGACATGTGACATCATGCTAACCCTAACCCTAGATCTCATAAATGGAAAATAAAAGGAAAAGAAAATACAAAATAAGGGAGATATTAAAATAAGTAGACTTCTGCTGTTCATGATTCTGACACTAACCCTCTAAGTTCATCAAGCCCTCTTTCAAAATATATAACTAGTGTAACTCATAGAGATACAGCATATAAGCTGAAGCTAAAAGTCATTTCAATCCTCATCTTCTACATTCTCAGATAATACATAACTAACTATTTGAACTTCTAAGAAACCTTATTATATCTTAGATAATAAGGTGTGAACTGTATCTAACAAACTTCTGTCATTCTTTAGATTTGATACTATCTTGGTAATTGTCAATTAGCTCATCAAGCAGGTAATTTTCATCTCTATCTATAACACTATCATTTCTATAGACTTAGTATGTTTGTTTATTTTTTATATATTTTCCAAAGAACAGTATTCTCTCTCATGTCATTTCTGACCATAGCTTAGAGTTTGTGTTGAACTTTTTCTCCATTTAAAAACTATTAGATGTGCTGTAATCTTCAGTCTGATAATCAAATATTATTGAATACTAAACTCTAGTCTTTTACAGCAACACACTTCTTATCAAAACTCATCTTTTTGAACTCCATTCATTCTTTTAAAGTTGTGACCCTATAGCAGATAGACAGTATAATATATAAGCTTAAAGCCAAAGTCATTTACAAAGTCTGTAACTCTGCACTTATTGTATAAGTTTTCATACTTAGTACAAACTCTAATCTAATTCTACAGACTTTTGCCCTTAAGTGTGAACTGTACCCAATATATATACTAATCTGAAAATATTCAAAATATTTAACTCTCATTATAGATAACACTTATCTAACATTTACTCTTCCCAAGATATCTGTAGAAGTAGGTATTTTTATTTCAATCTACATACTCTCCTCTAGTATATCATATACTAATCTGGTAACATTTACTATCCATCCCAGATAATTACTAACATATTCAACTGAAGTATTCTCTTCTAGTATAAATTATCTCTACATTCATTCCACAGACAAATTCTCTTCATTCTATAACAAGCTCTATAGAGTTTCTAACAACAATTTTCTCAGTAACTGACAAATACAGAGTATAACCACATGACAAATAAGCTAGGTGCAATATTCAAACTCAAATCAATCTGTCTTCTATGCAATATTCATAGATTCATCCAACAAGTATAAATTACTCTCTAATACAGTACAGATTAATCTTGCTCCATTTTATAGCCAATCACTCCTTAACTGATTATATGACATTCTGATAATCTCTCTGAACTATATCTGAAGATTTTAGTATAACCAAAGTAATCACCTTACTCTTCCAATTCTTAGTCATTATCTTAGTTGTCAAATACTAGTATTTAAGCCACATAAGTACTCTATATTCACTAGCTTGAAAATTGACTAAAGTTGGTATTTCTCTTGGATGCTCATGCCTGACTCTTTGACTTTTCTTATATCCTACTTTCTTCCAGATATCTTCTTCAAATCATAATTGCTATGACATGCAGAGACATAGCATATATACTGAAGCTAAGATTATTCAAGATATATAGATGCAGATCTTGAATGAAGTTTCCATACTTCATCTGATCTCATCTGTAATTTTCCCATAGATCACTTTCTCTTCCAGGCATAATCTATATCCTAACATCTGGAAAGAATCTAAGAGAACAGAATGAGGTTCTCTAAAGGTAACAACTGTTCTAAATTTTGGAAGAAATAAATATACAGTAGCATAATATAGTGCAGACAACTAACAACCACTTACTAATATATGGTGAAAAGCTTTAAAATGTGAACAATATAAGACAAGTAGAATGACTTGAACTAGTTGATAACAGTGTATCTACTGAGGTTTATATACTTACAAAATAAGTTAATTGCAGCATAGGTATGAATAAGCAAAATATTTATTCAACACTAAATACTTCAGCAGTTCATATTAACCAGATAGAACATTGCTAATATAATTATAGAATGATTACATTAATAAAGCCAAGAACAGCTAGAAATGACAGAACATACTAGAAAGATATGTTGAAATTACAAATTAGTCACAAGTTCAATACTTAGACTACTCACTTGAACCCTTTGCTTAGATTTTAGTTGTCATTTTTTCTCTTGGATATATAGTGCTATAGATACTTATATCCTCAGTTCTCATACTACTTCAATTAATTGATGTATAAATACTTTTTAAGACATATTCACACTTAAAGCTAATATTTCTATATAACTTTACTGTTTCTTACAGATACTAAAATATATTATAGTTCTTGTGCTACTTTAAGTGACTGAGCTTTACTATTTCTTTGTCATAAACTGACTTCTAAGATATCTGAGATATTTATTTCCTAACTTCAGATAGAATTCTAGATATACTTTTATATTTGTGCTCTCTTGTATATAAATCAACCTCTCATATTTCATCTTCTAGTAACTCATCACCTAGACTTCCAGTTGTTCTATATCTTAGAAACTGTCTTTTTAATATTTTCTCTCCTATACTACTATTCTCTTAGCCATAATTCTTACTATAGACTTAGTATTTAAGACTAAGTAGATACTCTGTAACAAGTAGTCTGGAAATTAACAAAATAATTCTCTTCTTTTTCTGAACTCAACTAAAATAAACTTCTTACTTCTTTGACTTTTCTTTCTAAGCTTGAATTTGAGCAACTACTTTCTCTTTCAAATCATCTGAAACAATGACCATACAATAGATAGTAGTACAATATATAAGTTGAGGCTAAAGTTATCATCTAAAGTCAAGTCATATACCTGTAGATAAGTTTGCTAGCTTGATCTGCAACCTGAATACTTTATCCATTCTCACAGATAACCATTTTTATAACTTAAGACTTATAGAGTGAAGTTAAAAGAGAAACTTTATATTAGAGTTAACATAAGAAAACTTAATAGAGTTCCAGTTACAAAGTGTCTACCTTATATATACTTAGCTAATAGTTTATACTATACTAAACCCAACCTATCCTAAAGAATATGTATACTACATACCATTGACATATAGTATAATATTATCATTCTGGAACCTTCTATGTTTTTCTATGACATGTGATTGTGTGACTGTGACTTATGACAGTTTGTGACAGTCATATGTAATGTTATGCTAATCTTTAATTCTAAGTCTGAAAATAAAAATAAATCTATCTCAGATAAGTTTGCATACTTGATCTAATTTCCTTGCTATATAACTAACTCTGAATATCCACTTAAAGTAAGAACTATCTTTAATATTCTTATAAGTTATAGGCCTTGATTGTTACTAAACCTTTAAATAATATGTTACTTTTATCTGTATCCAAGTTAAATGTATCAGAGATAAACTAAGCAGTATTCCTACTACAGTTTAAAATAGCTATCCAAAGAAAGAATATTTAGGGCTATTTTGATAGCAGCCATTCCTTCTAAGGTAGAAAGCTTACTGAGTTTTTACCATCTCCCTTAGATAAGTTAACAGCTAAAGACTTTAAAGCTGTTAATGTGAACTCAGAATTTTCTCTCTCTACTATTGTTGTTACTCCTGAGTCAATTGATACTTAGAAGTATAATACTATTTATGAAATATGAGATAAAACTATACAAGACTATACTTACAAGGGTATATTCTCACAAGCACATTTGAGATATAACTTTATAGCTAGCTATTTCTCAAACAAAAGATTCTTCCTTAGTGAACTTTGCTTAGACTAAGCCAAACTTGTTGTAAGTATTAATAATGATAATGTTATGATCAATTTCTTATGTTTACAAGGTGGTTCATTTATAAATAATAGATATTAGAGATATTTTCTTATGACTCAATAATTAGCTGTACTGTGCACTATCCACATGTATGATCAGTTAGTGTCTTATATAGTAGTTAAGGCCTCATTATGTTTTCCTTGCTATTTTCTCATGTACTAACATATATATTACTTATAGTTATAGGTATATATAGCTGTAGATACTACTCTGTATTCTTATGCTTTACCAATTGACTTCATACTTCACTCTTACTCAAGTCTTTACCTAAGTTGCAACTTAAGATTGTAACAGATAACTTCCAAAGTACTATTCTATCATTCTTATCTTACTAGATCTCAAATTTTATATCTTTATAATTATCAGCTATGCATCTTTATTCTTTTCTAAACTATACTATTAATTCTAATATCTTAATCATCCTGATCATAGATGAATAGAAATAATTATGTACTGAGAAGAAAAGTCCTCTTTCAGGACTAAAACTAACAATGCTATAAATATTAAAGAAGAAAACTAAAAGAAAGAAAAGAAGTTCTTCAAGAGAAAGAAAAGTGTTATAAGTATGGTAACAGTAATTTTTGGCAAAATAAATGTCCCAAAAGAAAGAACAAAGAACTGAACAAAGTTGGCAAAGATACTAGTAACTAGAGTGGTAGAAAGTCTAGTGTAGAAATATTAGTAAATATTGTAAAGAAAACTATAATACAAGTTGGTAAGCTTAAGATAGAATGGATTTAAAAACAGATATTGTCACAAACTTCATTTAGCTTGTATCTTCATAACTAGTAGACTGATTTTCACAAACTAAGTTACACTAAAAAGCTCCAAATAATAGCTATCTACATATATATAGAATATACAAAAAGTGATAACAGATTACTGAGATATCAAACTATCAGTAACTACAAGTTCCATTGGCTATTATTTCAGGAATGACTAAATAGATTTCCATGATCAAAGTTGTATTGAAAAGTGCTCATCAAATAGTTTCTAATATATTATACATCATATAGAGATCAGTATTTATAAAGATACAAGCATATCAATGTAAAAACATAATTAGTTATCTTTTAAAATTAGTCTAATATTTGCTATGATAGATGACAGCTCTACCAGGTATAAGTTTTGATCATGTGATAGAAATAGCTTGTACACAGACCATCATTATTTTGTATAAATACTTTTGTATCTAAGAATTAGACCTCAAACTTAATAATATCAGTTTTCATCAATAATCATCAATCATTATCCCTTATTATCATTGACATCTGCATTGATCTTAATCATCATTGTTGAACTTCTAAATTATTTCTAAACCTCTGAGATTGTATCTAAGGTTCAGATATCATAAATAAGTGAGTTGTTTATTTTGTGATAGATATATGTTAATGTTTGTAATGTTAACAAAAATAAAATCACAGTTAGCCAGATATAAAAATCATATACCTCTACAAGTCAAATTTTTTGACTTGGATATCTGTTGTTATATATTCCCCTATTGTAATGTCTTTATGAATATCTCTAACATCTCTCTACAATAACATGCATATATATAGATGACATCATAGGTGGCTCATCAGAAGAAGACAAAGTAATCAGAAAAAAGAGAGAACTGGAGGAACATTTTGAAGTGAAGATCATGCCAGAAGTAGATCATATACTGGATATAAAGGTAGAGATGGTAGTAGAGAAGATATAGATTTCCTAGAAAACATATGCAAAGAAAATACTGGAGATGTTTGGTATAATATTTTGCAAGCCCAAGTTGATCCCACTACTAGTTGGAATATCTCTGTCCAAATGATTTACTGACTAATAAGGAGAAAAACACAGAGATAAAGAAGATCTCTTACTAAAAGGCTTTAGAGTCACTAATGTGGTTACAGATAGGCATCTGATCTGACCTATCCTTTGCAATCAACTTGCTATCATGGTTTGTATTGAACTCCAGCTAGATACATTGGGAAGTGATGAAGTATGTATTAGCATATGTGAAAGAAACTCTAGACTATAGTATTATATACCATCAGGAAACAAGCCTTCAACCAGTAGGTTTTGTTGATTTAGATTTTACAAATGATAAGAATACTTGGAGATTTACCAAGAGACATGTCTTCTATACTGGGAGAGGTCTTATATTATGAGCCACAAAATGACAAGAAACAGTTGTAATATCAGCTACTGAAGTAGAATATATGGCTGTCTCATAAACAGTAAAACAGGCTATATGTTATGATCTTAAATCCTTAGGGTTGGATAAAAGAACAACTCTTGTATTAGAGAAATACAAGAGAACTCAATAAAGAGCTCTTTACAAAATAGTCTACCTTATATATGCCTACAGATGGTCCGTGCTAGCTACTGTGCACCCTACCCTAAATGACCATGTGTAAAGCATAAGGCCAACATGTGGTGTCCATGTTGTATGACATCATTTTGTTCCAGAATCTTCTACTCTCTTTTCTTAAGTCCTATGATCAATGTTATGACCACACCATTAGATGTAACTGGTGTGACAGTGTGACCAATTACTTCTAACCCTAACCCCAGAGTTCTAAAAATAGAAAAATGAAAAAATAACTTAAAAGGAAAATAAAATGAGAAAGAAAATGAAGAAAAAACTAAGTCTACATTCTTCGATCTTGACACTATATGGCTATTGTTTTTCTTTAATAAAGTATCACTGCTATAAAAACACCCAATCACCATCTTCGTAAACAACAATGGGTTAATTAATATGATGAAAACTACTAGAGACACAAGAGAACAAAGCATATTAATGTCTGTCATCACTTTATTAAGGAGAAAGTAAAAGCAAGAAAGTTCAAGCTAGTGTACATACTGAGTGAGAACAATGTGGCTGATCTTCTTATAAAAACTCTCCCATGCAATGCTACACAGTCCTTTGCATCAGACTTAGGTCTGTAGAGAAGAGAAGGTAACTAAAAAGCAAAATGAATTTTCAGTGGTTGTCATATTTAGAAAAGTATTGGAGAGGTGCAACTACTAGAAGGACATTGTCAGTGAGTTTTGTTTTCATTTTTATTTTCTCATTTATCATTTTCTTTTTGTATTTTTCCCTTCTGAGTATATACCCATAAAAGCATACTTGCATTGTATTTACTAGCTGAATTTTATACTGTGCTGATATCTAGTATGATAGAGAACTATATAGTATTGAACCCTATATTCTCAGGTATAAAAGGACTCTTTTGATCAGTGGCTACACCTCAGTCATTAAGCTATCTCTGTGAGACTGAGATGAGCCTGTATTCTAGTGAATCATCTTCATAGATTATTGACTATATACACTAGTTTGTATGTTTAATAGGTACAAATAAGATAGTTGTTTATGCTATTTCTGTGAAATACATCCAATAAACATGAATATACTTTACCTTTCACTCAAACTTCACTACTAAAATTTCTCTTCTTCTCCAATCCTAAATTACAACTATGCAATAAATAGTTAAACACAACATATGAAAACTGAAGCCAAGATTGTTGTCTGCTTTACACCCTTCAATCCAAATCAAGTTGATCCACCTTCAGATAAGTTTTCTACTTGATTTGACTCTTCTATGTGATATTTACAGACTTTACCCATCAAATGTAATCTACCTCTAACATGTTAACCTCATAGTAAACACATGAATATTAGAATAGATTAGATTAATGTATACACAGACTATTTACGTGTACATGGTGTAGTAATATAGCAAGGACTTCTTGTTGAATTCCTCTTGTGATTTCCACAAAAGAGATACTTTGAAGTCACTGCTTAGAGTCTCAGCCTTGAGTTATTCTGACTTGTGGTTGCTATAA
>Ga0157358_1001227_pt1 | contig 11154 bp, 10 predicted proteins | sample AttcapACBM2_FD_111484 | JGI IMG/M metagenome (GOLD analysis project Ga0157358, IMG submission 111484) | Fungus gardens microbial communities from leaf cutter ant in Botucatu, State of São Paulo, Brazil - Atta capiguara ACBM2 | ecosystem: Host-associated > Fungi > Mycelium > Unclassified ...
TAAGTAACATAAGAGAACTCAATTGTCAGGTACAGTTCATACTAGAGAGCAAAAGTCTGTGGAGTTCACTTAGAGTTTGTACTAAGTATAGAAACTTGTACAAGATGTGTGGAGTTATGGACTTTGCAAAACACTGTCTGTCTGCTATAAGGTTACAACTTCAGAAGAGAAATGAAGTCCAAGGAGAGTGAGTACTAATAAGAAAGTGTGTTGCCATAGAATACTGGTGTTTAGCATTTAATAATATTCATTGTATTTGATTATTGGACTGGGAGATATATCTACCAGCTCTTAAATATAGGATAATATAAAGAAAAACTTAGATATCTCATAGTATAGCCCCAAATAAAGGTTTTAGTAGTAGAATACTGATAATAGAAGAACTTTGTGGTAAAAGACTAAATACTCATTGAGTTTGAACAGATGATAATATTACCATATATTACAATTTAAGACTTATAGTATGAAGTCAAGAAAAGAATCTTATATTAGGATTAATACAGAGAATTCAATGGAGTTTCAAGTACAAAGTATCTATCTTATATATGCTGGGCTAATGGTCTGTATTATACTAAATCTAGCCTACTCTAAAAAGTATATATTATCTATAAGATCAATATATAGTAAACATGTTATATAATATTATTATTCCAGAATATTCTATGTCTTTTTGTATAACATGTAACAGTCATGTGTGATATTATACTAACTCTAACTCTAAGTTCAGAAAATAAAAATAAAAATAAATAGAGTTTACCATTTTTAATTCTAACACTATGGAGGATAGGTTAAGAATAGATGAATTGATAAAATAACACTATCACAAAAGATAGGTTATTATCAGAGTTGAACTTAGTATATCATAGTATTCTCCTCTTAGAACTGAGCTTTTGAATGTTAAGACTTAGATTCAAGAATCTTATATATACTCAGCTAATAGTCTATACTACACTAAATCTAGTCTATCCTAAAGAACATATATATTACATACTGTTGATATATGTTAGACATGCAAAGTGTGGACACTTATTTCTTCATTTAATATTTTCTTTTTATTTTATTTTCAATTTATTTTTTCTTTTTGAACTTAGGGTTAGGGCTAGCATGATATCATATGAGTTATATTAGATGACACAGTCACAGCAACAGTCACAAGTCATGAGATCATAGAGAAGAACATAGAAGATTTTAGAAGAATAATATCATAACAATATGTCTTACACATGTTGGTCTTGAGATAACCACATGGTCTTTAGAATAGGCTAGAGAAGTAGTAGCACAGACCATTATAGCTTAGTATAAAAGGTAGACAATTCTGTATAGAGTTCTCTATTGAGTTCTTTTATATAATCTTATACAAGATTCTGCTTATTAACTAACTCTAAGGTCTTTAAGTTGTAATAATATGTGGTATAGCATCATTTTTTCAGAACCTTCTTTATTTTTCTGTGACATGTGATAAATATGTGACAGTCATGTATAATATTATTACAATCTCAAGATCTTAGAGGAAGTCAAGAAAAGAAACCTTATAGAGGGTTTACACAAGAGAACTCAATAGAGACTCTATATAGAATTGTCTATCTTTTATACTAAGCTATGATGGTCTATGCTACTACTTTTCTAGCCTATCCTAAAGACCATATGTTTGCTTCAAGGCTAACATGTATAGAATATGTTGTTATGATATTATTCTTCTAGAACCTTCTATATTCTTCTTTGTGGTCTTGTGACTTGTGACCATTACTGTTACCATGTCATCTGATGTGACTGATGTATGACAGCATAATCATAATATCACTCTAACTCTAAGTTCTCAAAATAGAAAATAAAGGAAAATAAAATAAAAATAAGAAAAGAAAAGAAAATATTTAGAGTTCACTGTCTTAGACTCTAACATTACCCTCTCTTCGAGATTTCTCCTCCAGAGAAACTGACTTCTATTTTCACCAGTTTCTTTCTAACTTCCTTAAGTATTCCTTCTCAAAATTTCTATTATTCTACCTATATAATATCTTCACCATATACTTCTCTGGTAACTTCCCTCTCCTAGAGTCTCTTTCTTCTGCCATATCCAGTTTCTTTTGCTTTCTTACTTTAGCATTCATCCTTCCTTCAAACTTCTTCACAATCTCTCTTGCATTTTCTAGATCCTCTTTTTTTCCCCATAAGTCATGTTTTGCTGTAAACTCCTTCCATCACACCAAATACTTTACTACTCCTCTTATTTTTCATTTATTTAAAATTTTTTCCACCTCCTATTCTTCAACTTCCTCTACTTCTACTAGTTTCACTTTCTCTGCTTTTTGTCCTTCCACTTGTTCTCTGTATTGTACTACTTAACTGACGTTCACTACCAGATAGATCCTTATTAAAGTTGGCAGTTGTAATTTGACCACATTAGTAAACACTACTTCCTCAATAATGTATAGACCTATATATTGGTCTACTAACTTCTTCACTGGTTGTTCCTTGAACACCAAATCTTTTATACTCAACATTACTTTGTCTCTCTTCTTCCATTCCTCAACTTCCTTTCTTCCTCTATTTGTCAGTTACTTCATTTCTTCCTAAGCTTTCCTCAATGCTACTCCTACCTCCTCTTATACTTTTTTCATCCTTTCTACAAGTTCTGTTGCCTTTTCCACCTTTCCTTTCTTTCTAATATTTGTCCCCATTCTCAACTCTCTCTCATATTTTGCTATAAATGGAGATACCTTTATTGTTGAATATATTTTATTGTTGACTGCAAACTCAGCTGATGCTAATCATTCTAGCCAACTCTTTTGTCTATAATCTACAAAGAACCAAAGATATTGTTCTAGTTCCTGATTTATTCATTTGGTCTATCCATCTGTCTATAGATGGAAGGATGTTGATAACTTAGTTTTGATCCCCAACATCTTATTCAACTCCTTAGTTAATTCTGCTGCAAACTGTAGTCCTCTGTCCAACACCATACTTGTTGTGGCAACCACTAGACACAAAGTCCAATAATCACATAAGTCAGTAAAGCTATTAGTAGGCTATTGATGTAGGGATCATAAGAGAACTCAACAAGGAGTCTCTGCTGAATTGCTACCCTATTTATATAATTTACATATGGTCTATGCTACTTAATATTTATCCTACCCTCAAGTCCATACATTGTTCATGAGTGCACTATATATATATCATGAGGTAGATATGTTGTTGACATACTCTTTTGATGTCATCCATCTAGTCCACTCTAGTCTGTTCTAGGCTTATGACCTCACATCATGTGATATGTCATGTGACCCCAGTCATATGCCTCTTTATTGTCAAAAGAAAAAGAAAAAGAAAATCAAAAGAAAAGAAATATAAAATCAAGAAAAATAGATAAAAGAAAAAGAAAAATGTTAGTATCCAAGCATATTATAACAACACTCTCCAGTAACCCATGCAACTTCCACACATTGTCTCTAAACAACCTTGCCAACTCTTCTGCCAATGTTCCTTCTGTTGTTGTTACAAAATGTATCATTTTGGACAACCTATCACAGACTACTAAGATTACATCCTTTTCAGCTACTAACAGTAACTTCATAATGAAATCCACTGTTAGGTGTGTCCACAGTTTTTCCAATATCTCACTCAGCTTCAACTTTCCCACTGGTGCCTCTGTTCTGTTCTTCATCCTTTGACATATATTACAACCATCCATATATCTCCTAACATCCCTTATTACTCTAGGCCACCAGTAATTCTTCACCAACTTTGTTGTCTTCTATCTACCTCTATGTCCTACTATCAGTACATCATAATGTAACTAGATTATTTCTGCTTTTAACACCTCATCTCTTGATACATATACCTTCTCTTCCTTCAACACTAATTCTTTCTTGATTTGCCACTCATCTTCTCATAACACTTTTACCCCTGCCTTTTTTATCTTCTCTACTACTCTAACTACTTCCTCATCCTTACTTCTAGCTTTTTTTATTTTTTCTACTATGTCTACTTTAGGTCCTTTTATTACTACTTCTGCTAAACTACAAATTCATTGTTCTTGAATTAAAGTTTGGTTATTGTTATCATTCTCTATCTCTACTTTCCAGTCCAGTCTCCTACTAAGTCCATCCACTTTTCCTATTTTTGTGCCTAGTACATGTTTTAAAGTGAAATCAAACCTTTTATGATCTATTCAGACCTCAAACTTGAACTTTATACCTTTTAACATGTGTCTCTAGTTTTCTAGTTCTCTTATTACTGCCAACATTTCTTTGTCATAAATCTCATAATTTCTCTCAGTCTCACTTAGAGATTTCAAGAGAAATGCCACTGGTCTCCATTTTCCATCTTTGTACTCTATCAATAATACTCTTCCCATTACATAGTCTAATATGTCTACTTCCATCCTCTTTTTTGTCTAAATCTGGTGCTGCTAACACCAGTTCTTTTGTGAATTTCTCCTTCAATTTCTTGAACATTCTCTCTTGTCTTTCTGTCCATTCCCACTTCTGATTCTTTTTCACCATATTGTATAATGGTTTAGCTATGGATATGAAATCCTTAATGAATCAGTAATAGTAATTTGCTAATCCCAAGAACTTTTGTACATCTTTAACTTCTTTTGGAGTCAGCTAATCCAACATACCTTTTACCTTCTCTTTTTCCATCTTAATTCCTTCTGGTCTAATTACTACTCCCAAGAACCCTACCTCCCTCACCTTCCACTTACATTTTTCCAGTTTCACATACAGGTTGTTCTTCACTAACCTCTTCACTACTTCTTCTACTATTTCATCATATCCTGCCTCCTCCTCTGTTTCTACTATTACATTGTTAATAAAACTTGCCACTTTTCCAGTGTTGATTAAGTCCCAAAGAATCTCATTTATCATGGTCCAGAATATTGCCAGTGAATTGGTTAGACTAAAAAACATCATGGTCAGTTCAAATGACCCTTCTAGTGTCGTAAATGCTATCTTTCACTCATCTCCCTCCTTTATCTATATATTATTATAGCACCATCATAGGTCTAACTTAGTAAATACTCTATTAATACCTATGTTTTCTACAATATCCAAAATTAAGGGTAAGGGGTAATTATTCTTAATTGTCCACTCATTTAAATACTAATAGTTCTGTACCATATGCTTTTTTCCATCATTTTTTCCTACAAAAAACACTGGTGCTGTTTAAGGTGACTTTGAGAGTCTAATATACTCTTTTCTCAATTGTTCATTGATGAACCCACATACCTTCCCTCTCTTCTCCCTTAACAATGGATACACTTTCCCCTTCCTCAGCACAAACCCTTCCTTTGTTTCTATCACATGATCTCATAGCTTTCTTGTAGGCATTCTTTCTAATTGTTTTTTTCCAAATATATGGATCCACTTATAAAAGCATTCTGATACCAACTTCTTCACCTCTTCTTCTGATTTGGCCACTTCTTCTTTCTTATCCCAGATCTTCCACTCTTTTGCCACTTTCTTCACTTCTATTGTTCTTTTCTTCTTGAGTTTTTTCTTCATCTTTTCTTTGTCTTTTCTTTATTCCTTCTCTTTTTGCTTCTTTCTCTCTTCTTCCTTTTTTTCTTCTTTCTTTTACTTCTGCCACCCTGACTTCTCTTGCTTTGATCTCCACTATTTCCCACACTCATCTAGACATCTTGTCATTTTGACTTTACCTGTTTTTCAGTCAATTTCTGGGTTATAACAGGCCAGTTATTATGACCTTAAGCTAGAGCTCAGGTTGCACTTAGGCAAAGACTTGAGAGAGGATAAGGGATGATAGAATTGGTAAAGCATAAGGATACATAAGAGTATCTATACTATATATACTACAAAGAAAGAAACAATATTGTATAGTCTATGCAACATATGAGTCAGATAACATGAGAGAACAATAAGGATGAAACAAGATAGGAGCACCTACTACATGAGGCGCTGACTGAGACAACTATAGCACAGCTGATTGTGTTGTCATACCCTCTGCCTATCTGTCATATGCAAGTCTACCTGTCCAGAAACTACATCCTCATGGTGAAATCATTTCTCAAAATCTATAAGCCTGTCTTTCACAGTGGCCACCTTTCTCACAACATATCTTATGGCGGTGCTGTAACTATCTGGGTATTCCATCTTCCATAGTGGAGATACTCCTATTCAACTCGGTCTTCCATGACAGAGTTACTCTTGTTAGTGTCTCAACACTGAAACCTCTGCTTGGGGTAATAGAGGTTTTACTACTGAGACCACAAGCATCTCTTATATATTCTGTTTGTATATAAGACTAGTAGTTATACTGTAATTCACTAGTCTGATAATTGATGAAAATAAACTCTTATTAAACTCAATCTCTGGTATTCAATGGCAACACACCAATCAGCACTCACTCCCATCTTGGACTTCTCCTCATCATTTGAAGTTGTGACCATGCAGCAGATAGACAGCACAGCACATAAGCTGAAGCCAAGGTCGTTCCACAAGTCTGCTTATCTCTAAGTCCATTCTATAGACTTCCACCCTAGTGTGAACTGTATCTAACACCATCTCCATAATGCATCCTCGAGGCATCGATCATAACACCAGCCATAGTATTCCTAATATAATATTCCACTTTTGCCCTTCTATCACATCTATTTCCATCTTCTCCCTATATTCCTGATAATAGATATTGACTTTCACTATGTATTCTATTGGTCTTTTCTTGTTGAACATTCTATTCACATTTCTTATGTATATAGGTCTTTCTATTTTTTTCAACTTAAACCTCTGCTTTCTTGCAAATTCCGAGCTCATCACTAATCCTGTTGTATTATGACTTATACTTATGTACAAAGCAAAAGACATACTCTTATATTGAGTAACATAAGAGAACTCGATAGAGTTCCTAAGTACAAGACATCTACCTTATATACAAACTACTAATAGTCTGTGCTACACTTCTTTAGCCCTATCCTAATAACCATGTGTTTACTATACTGTATAACATCATTGTTTCTAGAACCTTCTTTATTATTCTATCACATTACATGAGCATGTGACTTATGTGACCATGACTGTGATCTGTGATGTCACATCTTGTCTTTTTTGCCTATGTCCACAATAAAGAAAAAGAAAAAGAAACTTGAAATAAAATAAATAAAGAAAAAAAAGGAAAATAGAATAAGATCAAGTCTATTATTCTCAACTCTGACACTTCCACTATGCCATCTCTCTTCCTATTATATCCCACTCCTTTATTTAAGTTTCAAAACTAAAATAATAATAATAATAATAATAACTCAAAACTAAAATAAAGTAAAATAAAAATAAAAGAAAAGAAAATAAGTTTCTTTAGAAAAAATATTAAAGAGGGAATAATGTCAGAGTTATAAATGATAGATTTGACTTTATTTTATTACTAGTTTCTCTCTAATTTTCTTAAATATTTCTCTTCAAATTGCTTATTATTCTATCTATTATAACTTAAGTCCTTATATGTTACAATCAATGCCTCATGTTTCACAGATAGTTTGCTTATAGACAACAGATGTTGGTGTTCTTTCTATATAACTTAATAATTGGCTACACTATGTACTATCCATATGTATGATTAGTCAGTATCTTATATAGTAGTTGAGATCTTATTATAATTTCCTTGCTATTTTCTCATGTACTAACATATGTATTACTTGTGGTTATAAATATATATAGCTGTAGATACTACTTATGCTTTATCAATTTTATCTCTCACTTTTACTCAAGTTTTTGTCTAAGTTGCAATCTGAGCCAAGCTTAAAGATTGTAACATTATATTACAAACTTCATTCAGCTTGTATCTCCACAACTAGTAGACAACTTTTTCACAAACCAAGTTACACTGAAAAGCTCCAAATAAAGACTATCTGCACATATATAAGTGATAACAAACAACCAAGATATTAGACCATTAGTAACTATAAAAGCTTCATTGGCTAATATCTCATGAATAGCTGGACAAATTCATATAGTTAAACTTGTATTAGAAAGCACTCATCAGATGGATTTTAATAATATATCATACATTATATAGAGATCAGTGTTTATAAAGATACAAGCATATCAATGTAGTAACATAATTAGTTATTTTCTAAAATAAGCCTGACATCTGCTATGACAGATAACAGCCCCACCAGATACAAGTTTTGATCATATAATAGAAACAGCTTGCATACAGACTATTACTATTTTGTATAAATACTTCTGTATCTGAGGATCAGACCTCAGACTTAACAACATCAATTATTCTTATTGATACTACTCATCACTTATTATCACTATCTCCTCATACTGAACCTCTGAATCACTATCAAGTTATCTAAATTCAAGTATTACAATTAGTAAGTAGCTCATTTTATGATACTTTAAGTAATATAAAAGAACTTGATAGAGTTCTAAGTACAAGTTAGTCTACCTTATATACTGTAGACTGGTCTGTGTATACACTATATCTAACCTACCCTAAAGTTCATGCACTTTCTATAAGATCAACATGTTATTGCTATAATATATAACATTATTTATTCTAGAATCTTTTATGTTTTTCTTTATATTACATGATTGTGTGATCTGTGACTGTGACCTTTGTGACCACCTTGTAACAGATATTATACCTTTATTACATGTGATATCACATCACACTCCCTTGTATAAGTTCAAAATAAAAAAAATTACCACTAGATGAATTCTCATTGATTCTAGCAGTTTTAACTTGATTATATTAGCTGATATGATTTCTTCTATCATATAAGGCCCTATACATTTCTCTGTTAACTTTTTAGCTAATTGTTCTTTGAACACTAGATCTTTTGTACTCAGGATTACTTTGTCTTCTTTTTTCATTCCTGTCATATCACATTCTAACCACATCTATTCCAATCTATGAATAATACTCTTTTTCTCATCTATACTCTCTAACCTCTCCCAGTGTAAACCACATTTCTTTATTCTCCCTCAGATATTCTTACTAGACCTTTGCTAAGTCTATAAATTTCTATTTCCAATATCTAAAAATCACTAGAAAACTTACTTAACAGTCTCTATTCCAGATAACAATCATAAATAGTATATCTAGTATATAATCTGATAGTTACATTATATTAGCTTATTTATATTTCCAAGTCTACTTCTGAAATATGCAACCTGTTATGATTCAAGACTTATAAAGTAAAGTTAAGAAAAGAACCTTGTATTAGGATTAATACAAGAGAACTTAATAGAGTTCCTAAGTACAATTTGTTTATCTTATATATGCTGGGCTTATGGTCTGTACTACACTAAACCTAGTCTATTCTAAAGAGCATGTGTTTACCTTAAGGTTAACATATATAATATATATTATATGATATTATTGTTCTAGAACTTCTATAATATTCTGTGTAATACATGATCTTGTGACTTGTAATAGATGTGTCATGTCATGTTATGTTATATCATGTGACAGTTTGTGATAGTCATATATGATATCATACTGACAGGAGTTAAGTAAAAGGAAGTTATATTAGAGTATAACAAGAACTATATATATATAACACTAGCCTTTAACTGTATGCTAAAGAATTCAAAGAGAATAAAATCAGCATTGGGAATCAATGAAAGATATAGAAACAATAATATAGAAAACAATTAGAATATATAAAACTCTTAGAAAAGCTCTCATAAAAGTAAAAGGATAAAGTTAGAAAGGATATTAAAAAATGTACAAGTAATATTTACTAGCAAATGCTTTTTCTTGCTAACACACTTCTAAACAGTGAATCTTATACTCTATAACAAACTCATTTGGAAAATCTAGTGAATAGATTACAAAGCTCTTTAAGAGCCTCCAATAATACTATCTATCTCAGATAATATATCTTAAAAGTGCCTCTCAAGTAGAACCTTACAACTACTAATACTCATCTTGCTAGCATTTTCTAGACTGTTAGAACTCTCCAAAACTTGTTTAACAGTGATAGCAAATACTAACAATGCTCACTTGATAAAATAGAGGTTTAACTGCTCTTAAGTGGGAATATTCAGATAGTGGTTCTTTCTCTTACTTCCCTCCACTTGCAGCTTATATATTAGTCTAAAAGTATAAAGAATGAATCTAGAGAATGGAAACCAAAACCATAATGAAGCTCTCTAAGGTTTTGAGAGCACATAGTTTTCTCTTCATTTGCAACCCAAAATTGGCCTAATACTCCTTTTTTTGCTCATGAGTGCCAATTCTTTTCTTTTCCAGCATTTCTATCAGTTGCTTCTACTTAAGAATGTATTTCCAGCTTTTCTAGTCTTCAATCAGTTGTATTCTTATCTTATTCTACTATTCAAATGTTTGTGGCTATATTAATTATGCTTTTGAGTGTCTATTCCTTGCAGCTAGTTTTTCTTAAGTGAATAACATCACTTTCTAGTATAGTTCTAGTGTTTCTATTCCTTTAGCAAGTGGATAACATTGATTTCTCTATAGTTCTTTAGAGAATAGTATTAGAGCATGTTTTTGTTATTACTAAATAGCCTTTGTACACATACAAGCTGGAGTAGCAGATGGCTAGGCATTTCACAATACTCAGTTAGTATCCACTCAAGAGAGCTTCAGACATTATCTAGGAGTATATGTTCTTCTTGTTAATGCCTTCAAAGAAATCTTAAATGCTTGAAAATCCTATAGGAATATATCTTTTCATAAAAAGTATTTTCCAGTATAACAATGCTGAACTCCAACCCTAAGTTGAAAAATAAAAATGAAATGAAAATGAGAAAAGAAAAATAAATAAATAAAGTCTATTATCTATTATCTTTAACTCTAACATGACTAGTATAGCTAGTAGAGATACAGCATGCAAGCTGAAGCTAAAGGTCATTCTGACCTATCTTCTACATTCATAGATAACATACTAAGCCACTTATTTGAACTTCTAAGATGCCTCAACAAATCTTAGATAATGAGATAATGAGATATAAACCACATCTAACAATTCCTTAGCTTTTTACTTTTTTTATTCTCTTTGCAAACTCTGTTGCTTTCTTCACTTTTTCTTTCTAATATCCACTTCCTGTCAAGTTCACAAATGGTAGACTTAGTGTTTCTCTATTTTACTTCTCATTTTTATTTTTATTTTGTTTTATTTTTCTATTTTCTATTTTTAGAACAACTAGGGTTAGAGCAGATTGGTCA
>Ga0157358_1001228_pt1 | contig 11152 bp, 4 predicted proteins | sample AttcapACBM2_FD_111484 | JGI IMG/M metagenome (GOLD analysis project Ga0157358, IMG submission 111484) | Fungus gardens microbial communities from leaf cutter ant in Botucatu, State of São Paulo, Brazil - Atta capiguara ACBM2 | ecosystem: Host-associated > Fungi > Mycelium > Unclassified ...
AGGTCAACATGTGTTTTATATATTGTATGACATTATTCTTCCAGAATGTTCTATATTCTTCCATACATCCCATGACTTGTGACTGTGTCATCTGATGTGACCTGCTGTGTGACAGTGTGATCTTATCACTCTAACCCTAACCCTAAGTTCTAAAAATAGAATAAAGAAAAATAAATCAAAAAGAAAATAAAAATAAGAAGGAAAATAAAAATTATTAGAGTCCACTGCTTTCAGCTTTAATACTGGTAATTCATATAACTATAACTATCATATATGATATCTTATTACAAGCTTTATCTAGGTCTAAAAATAAATAAAATGAAAATAAATAGAGTCTATTACCTTTAATTCTGACAGCTACTATCTTATTAATAACTAGATAGATTTATATAATCTAACTTATATTAAAAAGTGCTTATCAAACTATTTTTAGTAATATATAATAATTCATATAATAATCAGTATTTATAGAAATATAAATATATTAATGTAATAATATAATCAGTTTTTACTAAAATTAGCCTAATATCTACTATAATAGCTGTTTGTTATAAACTTAAGTTTAAGTACTAGAATAACAAAATAACTCATATATTGAGTAATATAAGAGAATTTAATAGAATTTCTAATATAAGATAGTCTATATTATGATCAATATCTTATGCTTTACAGGTGGTTGCCTTATGTGTTGAGGTTTGTTTATTTCTGCTTTCATTTATATGCTATATCTTGTTATATTCTTATATATGTTCAATCAGTGTCTTATATAGTAGTAAAAGCTTTCTCATGTTTTTCTCACTTCTTCTTCAAGAATGCCTTATATATAACTCATAGTCATTAGGTATATATAGATATAGATACTCTCTTGTATCCTTACACTTTACTAATTGACTCAATTCCTACTTCTTACTCGAATCTTTGTCTTAGTTGTAATCTGAGCCAAGTTTAAGATCATAATATTTGGTAAAGTGTGATTAGGCTTATCTTGCAAAAAGAGAGTACATAGTAGTTAAACTGTTGAACTTTTGAAACTACTTTGTAGTAGGATCATGGATAGACAGTTAAACTATTAGAAGAAACAGCAACACAGATTGTAATACAAGATATTATAGATAGTACAGAGAACAGACACAGAATTATTGTGGTAGATATCATAGACAGACAAGATAACATTGAGGTGCTATCAGAAGTACTTAGATTATTAAGGATCATCAAAGAATATACTTTGGAAGGAAACAAAACTACAAAGCTAACAATACCAGAGATAGAAGAAATATTGACAGTATCAGCAGTATATAACAGAACAAAGTAGGCAATTATATTTAAAAGTATGGTTCTAGACCTATGATAGTTTGATGAAGACCAGACAAAATTTGAAGACTGGTGGAGGGAAATCTGTTTATTTCTCAAGAGTAACAAAGTCACAGAAACAGATAACAAGATTACAGAAATATTAGCCTAACCTAGAAGGAGTGTTATAGGAATATATACACAAAAGAAAATCAACCAGATAGAAGAAGAAGAAGAAGACTCCCAAGATTGAAATGAGTTTATCAGAGAAATCAAGATAGTATTTAGTGACAAAAACAAGGTAACAGATGCCAAATGGAAGATCAAGATATTTAAGCAGGAAAGAAAGCATATCACTGACTTTATGATTGAATTTGAAGCATTAGTTATAAAGACTGAAACCAATGACATACACATGATATTCTTATTAAAGAATGTTAGAACTGACATCATCAAGACAACACTAGAATACTCACCAATAGCAGCATCAGAGATATTGAAGGAATAAAAGATTGATATTGAAAAAAATCTAGAAGTAGTAGCTGGAAGAGAAGAAGTTCAAATGGAAAATGATAAGATCAAAGCAGTTAAGAAATAGAAAACCCCTACTAAGATAAAAGAAGTGGAAAGTTTCTGAGAGTTTGCAAACTTCTACCAACACTTTATCAAGAATTTCAGTCATATAGCAAAATCTCTTAATAATCTTAAGAGAAAGAAGAAATGGAAATGAGATGATGAACATCAAAAAGTATTTGAAGAACTCAAGAATAAGATTACAAGTCAACCCATACTTGTACTTCTGAAGAAAGAGGAAAAATTCAGAGTAGAAACTGTTTTTAATGCTTCAGAACATGCAATTGAAGAAGTATTATTCTATAAACAAGAAGGAAAATAGAAACCCATTGTGTTTTTATTAAAGACAATGTAACTAACTGAAAGAAATTATAAGATATATGACAAAGAATTACTTGCTATAGTGGAAGCTTTAACAAAATAGAAACAATATCTACTAAACACCACAGAGAAATTCAAAGTCTGAATAGATCACAAAAATCTCAAGTATTTCTGAAAACTACACAAGCTTAGTAAACAACAGGTTAGATAGTATTTGATGTTGTAAGACTATAACTTCATATTATGGCATATTTCAGTAAAAACAAACATAAAAGTGAATATATTGTCTAGGAAGAATTAAGTAAATACAACAGATAATAACAAGGACATCAAAATAATTAAGAATGAGCTATAGACAAAACAAGTCAGTACAGAAGCAAAAATCATAGTACTTAGAAGAAATCAAGTGATAAAAGAAACCATATTACTAGATAAAATTAGAAGAAACCAGACTAAAGAGTAGAAAGTAGAGAAAGAACTAGAAAAAGATGATAGACAAGTATGGAAAGACAATAGCATAGTTTATGTGAAGGGAAGAATTTATGTTCCAAATAACTAGAAAATATGAGAGCAAATCCTACAAGAAAATCATGAAATAGCAGACATAAGAATAGGACATCCAGAACAACAAAGGATGCTTAATTTGATCAAAAGAAACTATTGGTAGCCAGAGATAAGAAATATACTATATGTTAAAAAAACAAAAAAAAATTTTAAAAAGTGTAATATGTCTAAAGATGTACAAAATGTCAACAAAATAAAGTACAACACATGGAAAAGACTGGAGAACTCCATCCATTAGAAATATAAAAAGAACTATGGTAAGAGATCAGTGTCAACATCATAGGACCACTATCCAAATCAAATGGAAATAGCAAAGATATAATAGTAGTTATTGTGGATCAATTCATTAAAATGATTAAACTTAAAACAACAACTACAACAGTCTCATCAGAAGACATAGCTAAGATCTATAGGAATGAAATATAGAAGTTACATGGAGTACTATAAAATTTTCTTAGTGATAAAGAATTCCAATTTACCTTAAAATTTATAAAAGACTTAACCAAGATATGAAGAACAAAACAAACATTATCTATAGTATACTATTCTCAAACAAACAATCAAATGGAAAGAATCAATCAAGAAGTTGAAATATTCTTATAATATTATCATTATGTCAATTATCAACAAGATGATTGGATAGAATAGTTGTCAGTAGTAGAATTCTAGTATAATGACAAAAAACATATAGTTACAAGACATACCCTATTCAAACTAAACTTTGAAAGATATATATGAAAAAGAGACCTGATAGTAAAAATGAAGTTATCAAAGCTGGAAAATTTCCTCAAGGAACTATAAAGAAGTTGGAAAGTAGCAAAGAAATCAATAAGAATGGCAAAAAAAGCTATAAAGAAGTAATTTGATAAGAAAAGACAGAATTCACAAGAATTGAAGGAAAAAGACAATGTGTAGCTAGAGCTTAAGAATATCTATTTGAATTGACCCTCAAAGAAGCTGGACCAGAAAAGATATGGTTTTTTTAAAATTACAAAGGACATTGGTCAAGGAGCATTTCAGCTGAAATTACCAGAAGAATAGTGTTACAACTCAAAAACCTTAAAGTGGGTCAATAAGAAGAACCTTGTATTGGATTAACACAAGAGAACTCAATAGAGAGCTCTTTACAAAAAATTCTACCTTATATACCTATCCACATGGTCAGTGCTAGTTACTGTGCATCCTACCCTAAATGACCATATGTGAAGCATGAAGCCAACATGCAGTGTACATATTATATAATGTCACTTCTTCTAGAACTTTCTACCTTCTTCCTAGTATCATGTGACTTGTGATGTCATCACTAACCCTAACTCTAAGTTCTAAAAATAGAGAAATGAAAATAAATCAAAAGGAAATGAAAATAAGAATAAGAAAATAAGAAAAAGTTAAGTCTACTTTCTGTAATCTTGACAAATAGATAATTCATAATGTGTTTAATAAAAACCTGCTGACACAATGTAGAAAACTACAATTTAAGAGACAACACATGAATTTAGCACTACTACCAGACATTATTAATAAAGAAAAAGAATACAAAGTAGAAGAAGTACAAAATCACAGAAAACAAGGATGTGATATACAATTTCTGGTATATTGGAAAGAATATAGAAACAAACATGATTAGTGGATATTAGAAACAGGGTTGTTACATGCTGGAGAAGCAACTGAAAACTATTGGACAAGGATTTTAAATCAAAATTTATAAAAAAGAAGGGTAATATCCTAAATCAACATCTCAAAGTTATACCAACATTGAGAAATATATCCAATAGCTCAATAATCCACTACTGCACCATCAACAACATGGATATTGTCCTAACCTTGAATAAGAAAAAAAAGGACTAAATAAAGAAATATCACCATATAATCCAAGAGTTGGAAAGAATAGTAGATATTCAACTGTAAATTCAGAATATGATCAAATCAGCTAATGCAGCAAACATCAAACTAGCAGACATTGAAACTACTCTACTACAAGTTATCAATTCTTATAAAAAACAAATTAGAGAAGACATATACAGCATAATAAATAACCTATAGGACATTATACATGGAGACATGGAGAAATAGGCACACTGTATTTTATTAGTAGATGAATTAGATCAATACAAAGGAAAAGGAGATGAATGAATTGAAGGATATATACAACAGATACAGGAATCATATAAAAGAAATATTTGAAGAAAATTCTCAGCCAATAGATATTGATAAAGGAAAATAGTGAGAAGATGTTGTTTAAGATGAGAACATACTTTTATACAAACTATACAACATATTCTCAGAACATAATCAACCAAAAACATCTGAACTAGTTTTTATACAAAAAGAAATCACAAACTTAGAGAAGGCTCTGAAAATGTTACAATTACCAGTAAAAACAACTCCATTTTATCTACTACTATACTATAAAACTTTTTAACAAAACAGAGAATAAGACAAGTAATATTGGAAAGAAATCACCACCAAATTTATCAAACAAAAACACAATTTAAATACCAACAGATAAGGATTTTCAATTGAACTAATAAAGAAATTAGTTACATTATATATGGTTGGAGATTTAGTATTTTTGAACTAAGTTCATGGAGATATGAATGCTAAAAAGAGGGTATTATTACAATCAATACCTTATACTTTACAGGTAGTTGCCTTATGAACAACATGTATTGGAGTTTGTTTATTTCTGCTTTCATTTATCTACTGCACCTTGTTATATCCTCATATATGCTTAGTCAGTACCTTATGTAGTAATAGAGGCTTTCTCATATTTTTCTCACTTCTTTCTCAAGAATGCCTTATATATAACTCATGGTCATTAGATATATATAGCTATAGATACTCTCTTATATCCTTATGCTTTACTAATTAACTCAATTCCTACTTCTTACTCAAGTCTTTGTCTTAGTTGCAGCCTGAGCCAAGCTTAAGGTCATAACAGTCTACTTTATATACTCTGGTTTGTTGGTTTATACATATTACACTAATCTATTCTAAAATATTTTACAAGATTTTATAAAATTATGTAACTATGTGACTATGACTGTAATAGATATAATATATTTATGATAGTATGTCATACTTTGTAATATATGTAACATAATATCACATTTTCTTAGCTAAATTTGTATAAGAAAAAACTAAACTATAAAATAAAAGAGAAAAAGATGAAACAAATAAGTCTACTTTGGTAATTTCTAATATTGTTAGCTCCCATCAGGTATAAATATCAATTATGTGATGAAAACAGCTTATATATAGACTATTACTTTTTTGTATATATATTAGGTATAGTTTGTGTCTTGATGACTAAGATTTATAAAGAATTCTATCAGGGAACCTACCTTCAGTCAAAGTTTAAGCATCTAAATATTACAGAGAACTCTATATTTTTATTATTCCTTTATAATTAATACTTCTTTCCTGCCAAACTTTATAGTTTTTTTCAAACTAACACTGCCACTTTTTGTAGCCAGACTTTGAGTCATGATCCTTAATATCTTAGTACTACTCTACTCTGATTATTACCACTGTAAGCTCTTTCTCAGCAATTCTTCTAGATATTTCTATTTAAACTTCTAACTATTTGATTACTATTATTCTCTGGTTATATTAGCATTATTCTACTAGATTGAAATGTATCCTAGTGGTATTTAGAGTAGTTGTTATCTCTAGAAGTTTTCATTATGTTCTCTTAGAACTTTCTGAAAGTTGTCAAAGTCTGTAAAATCTTACAAACTCTACTAATCATCCTAACAACAGAGCAGAATCTTTTCTTGAGAATTTCAACATATTGCAAGTCTGGTAGTTCTAGACTGTCCACTCTATATCTTAACATCTCTTGTTATGGTGTGCTTGAACACTAACATTTTTCTTTTATTTTATCTATTTTTCTTGATTTAATATTTCTTTTCTTTTGATTTTTCTTTTCTTTTGCTTTTCTTTTTCTTTGATGATAAAGAAGCATGTGACTGTGATCACATGACATATTATATGATGTGAGGTCATAGATCTAGACTTTGGGAGAAAGAGCTAGAAAGATAATACCAGAGCATATATATATAATATAGTATTCTTATAGAAGATATAAGATTGATACATAATAGAAGCATAGACTATATATGAACATTAGGATAGAGCTATTTATCATTAGCACAGACCATGAGGACTTTGTAAAAATAAAATAGTAATACATTGGGAACTTTTTTTTTTTTTTTTAAGTTAACAATTTATTACATAGGGTATGATGGCAGTCTGTGCCTACAGGAGAAATTATGTATGGAGTATCAATACTCTAATCTTTTTATGCAGTTACCCAACACAAAGAACTACTAAGGAATTGAGCCTATAACCTCAAGTAGGTTTGAGATAGGTATAATATACATGAATGGAGGGCTCTTCCACTATGCCATCTGTCTCCCAATTGGGAACTTCTTGTTGAGCTCTCTTGTGATCCCTACTTGATATTTATCTTAAAATTTATCACTTGTGTTACTATTGGTCTTTTAACTAGTGGTTGCTATAATATCTCTCCTCTTTTCTCACTTCTTATATAATACCTACTCAAAGTAATTATTCATTTCTACTAATGAGGTCTTAGACATCCTCCAGTACTAATTAAAGAATTTGTAAGCCTCTATATCAAACTCTACTCCTATAACCACAGATTTTTAGGAGTACAGTATAAAGTACATATATAGTACTAGCCAGATATTAAAGCTAAGCTTGACATTGTGTACTTTTAGCATAACTGGTTTAGTAGCTGGTCTATTCCTAACACAGATATTCTCTTTTTCTCTACTTCAAGACTTCTATTCCTAATAAACACTTTGTATACCACTTCTACTAGACTTTAGTAGTGATTAGCAGACCAGAAGAGTTTTTTTAAGCTTCTGTTCACCAAGTAATTCATTTATAATCAAGATAAGATTCTTTGGGTCTTGTTTTTTTAGAAATGACTATATCTCAAAATAGTTAGAGAAAATCTTTTATAAGAAGTCATCTATAGGTATTTTTTTATTACTACTTAGCTAGAGTTTGAACAGCTCTTTTAGGAATACTTTTTTCAGTTAATACTATTGTAGAAGCTGCTAACAAGCTTCAAGAAATAGCATATTACTAAGAAGCCTATATAATAGAAGATTATATTAATGAGTTTCAAACTCCAATATTTAAAGCTAGCTATATCAACTCTTATACTATAGTTATCAAGTTCTATTATGACCTCAGAATTACAATCCAAAACCAGACCATAATATTACTAGTAGAAAGACTAGAAGATACAGACTTTCTAGCCTAATTTAACACTATAAGATAGATAAACCAGGCCTAACAAGTGTCAAGATTGCAAAAAGTAGACTTAGTTTTTCTTATTTTTTTATTCTCATTTTCATTTTTTTTTGATTTATTTTCATGTTTCTATTTTTAGAACTTAGAGTTAGAGTTAGTGACAACATCACTCAGTCACAAGTCACAAGATGCATGAAAGAATGTAGAATATTCTAAAAGAGATGATGTTATACAATGTGTGATACACATATTGGCCTTAAGGTGTATACATGGTTATTTAGAGTAGGCTAGAAATAGCTCACATAGACCATTAGGTATTTGTATATAAGGTAGACAGTCTTATACAGAGTTCTCTATTGAGTTTTCTTATATTAACCCAATACAAGATTCTATTCATTGACTAACCCTAAGGTCTTTGAATCATAACAACAAGCTAACAAAGCTTTCTAGTCTATCTAGTGTAACATGCCAGTATCCATCTTTAATTTCTAAACACTATAAGATTCTTTAACTATTCCTATTCTTAGATAATAGCTATCTATCATATTATTGTTACAACTTAAAAACCTTAGAGTTGATTTATAAGAGGAACCTTATATTAGGGTTAATATAAGAGAACTCAATGAAGTTTTTAGTATAATGTATCTACCTTTATATACTAACTACTGTTGGTCTATGCTTAACTATTTCTAGTCTGCCCTAAAGACTATGTGTCAGCTATGAGATCAACATATGTAATATATATTGTATAATATTATTACTCTTGAATGTTCCACCATGTTCTACTATGTATTATGTGATCATGTGACTATTACTGTGACCAATGTGTAACAGTATGATCATGATGTTATTTTAACCCTAACCTTAAGTTCAGAAAATAAAATAAAAATAAATCAACATAAAAAGAAAACTTTAAATAAAAAAACTGAAGTCTAAGCTTTGTATCTCTAACAATTATCTTCTTTGTGACAGTCACTACTAATACTCTCTGCAAGTGTTTCCATAGACATAGATATTATCCAGAAATCCTATTCCACTTTCATCAAAGAATATTACTACTATGGAGATCTGAACTACATAGTTTATGAGTATCTAGTAAAATTGGATGCTCAACAGCTAACTGTTAAGTAATAAGATGAATTAATAGAAGATCTGAATACACTAAAGGATATTAAAGTGATACAGTATTAGAGTAACTAGACAAAGTCCACAGTGTTTCAGCAGAGTTTATACCTCCAGAGATATTATCCAACAGTATTATATATATGACTTATTTCTATATTTCTAGAGATAATAGCTACTCTACTCTAAGTACTCAGAAATTCATTCTAATCAAGTGAAACATCAGACAGAACATTTGATAACCTAACTATAGAATAATGAAGCTATATAGTTAAAAACATTAGTGAAATAGTGAGAGCTCATTAGTTAGTAGCTGAAGAAAATAAGTTAATGGCTATGAGGAAGTAAATAGGCATTTATAATAGTGTTATGGAGATCAAGAGGGTCTAATAGTGTTATAGCAAAGTATTGGTACAAGATTTGAGACACAAGAGATCTGCAGGATCAAATTGAACTTTGGCAGATGCTATAGACTTGAATTTAGACAAAGTAGAGAGTTTTCTTACAAATATCAAGTAATAATCTAAAGAACAGATATTGATATAATAAAGAGACAGAAGTAGAATATTATCTTGGGTATGCTATAACTAGCCTACTGCAACCCAGAAATCAATCCAAGTTGGTAGTGTGTAAGCATAAAATTTAGAGTTGATGGTAACTAAGTTCACTATGGCAGAGTTCAGTAGTACTGGGGCCAAAAAAGTCTATAATAAAGTCTGTAGAGTTTAGGATTGAGAGACCTTGCTTAATTAAATATAGTGAAAATATTAGATGCAGTTTATACTTCATTATCTGAGATTTGGTAAGATATCTTGGAAGTTCTAACATGTTAGATAATGTATTATCCAAGAATGTGAAAAACAGATTAGAACAACCTTTGGCTTCAGCTTGTGTGCTGCACCTCTGCTAGCTGTACTGGCCATATATTTTCTAAGTGAACTTGGGAGAACTTAGTAGATAAAAACTACTAGAGAGTAGCAAAATGTGTCATCACCAACATCAGAAATGAATGTTAGTTTTAGTTGATTTTCAGGATAACTAATACAGTATAAACTACTGAATTATATACTAGGTATGCTACCTAGGATAGTTATTTGAAATGGAGACTATTAAGTGAGTTACCCTGATTTCTAGTAATTCTTGGATATTAGAAAATAAAGGTCCATAAAGTTAGCAAGGATCCAGTAAGGACATCTAAGATGGAATGGAGATATGTGATCTACACCAGAAGAGGTTGGGAAGTGTGGATAAGAAAGATGTGGGTTGGGATGGATATGGTTGGAATGGGATGTGACAGAAAAGTTAGATCCCCTTACAAGCATTATACTTAATTCATATTTTGGGTAACTATTCTCAGACAGGTTTTATACTTGATCTGCTCTTTTGTGTGACTAATTGTTGACATTCACTCAAAGTAAGAAAATGTCCTTTTCATCTGCTACACCAGATCTTTGGTGCTCAACAACAACATCTTGTCTCCTATCTTGTACTCTACTGACATCTTCCATACTTCTGCCCACTCATCCTAATATCTTTTATATGACATCTATAGACTGAGAACCATGCTTAACAATCTACTGGCCTGAAATATTGATATTTAGAACAATAGTAGAAAAGAGGATAACTACAAGAACTACAAGATGTCCACAGCAGCAGAAAAATACCTAGGATTGATATGAGTGTCTTTTTACAATCAGTCTATGACAATCTATACTAGTTGTAGTATATAAAAGTAGACTAGTGGTGGTTAATAGTGGGAGCCCCAGAGTGATGCCCAGTTAGATAAGCCACCCTGCTATCCAGGGCTTTCTTCCATCATTATCCCATCAAGATAATAGTCCATAGAAATATCTTTGTATCTTTTTGAAATGAATATTTATCGCGGGATATTCCGCCCGAGACTGATGTCTTTTTGGCACATCAGTAGACACCCACATTAGTAGACACTTTGGTACCGTGAGATGTCTTCTTCTGAAGGCTTGTACAGATTTGC
>Ga0157358_1001229_pt1 | contig 11147 bp, 12 predicted proteins | sample AttcapACBM2_FD_111484 | JGI IMG/M metagenome (GOLD analysis project Ga0157358, IMG submission 111484) | Fungus gardens microbial communities from leaf cutter ant in Botucatu, State of São Paulo, Brazil - Atta capiguara ACBM2 | ecosystem: Host-associated > Fungi > Mycelium > Unclassified ...
CCGAAGCTCTACTTTATCAATATTTTATGCTGCCGTCCGCGCGCGTCATCTTTCGGGCATTCAAACCCTCTCGTAACCTGGCGGTAACTTATCTGTAACTAAATTACAGGTTAATTCTTAAACAGCAAAAATAGCGACAAATAAGTGGTCAGATGAGTAGTAAAATTACACAACCTGGCGTAAAGTTGAACACAGATCACATTCGCACACTTTAACTTACCGGGAGGAGATACCATGTATCAGGCTTATCCACGTTATAAAATACTCGCGCGTCGTACGCTGGTGGTTCTTCTCGGCGTTCTGGCACTGCCTGTCATGCTGTTTCGACAGGATCGGGCACGCTTCTACAGTTACCTGCATCGCGTCTGGTGCAAGACCAGCGCAAAGCCGGTCTGGCTGGCGCAGTCTGAAGCCGGTGGTGGCGCATTCTGGTAATGACCCCTCCCGCAGAACAGGCCTGGTCATCTGACCGGGCTTTTTTTTGCGTTTTTTCTGAGAATAAGCGGTCCGGAACCGCGTTTTCCCCCTTTATTCCTGACCATTTTGCGCTACACTTAAACCTCTACAAGATTTCGGAGGTTGTACAAGTATGAGCAAAAAAATCCCCGTTGGAATCAGTGCATGCCTGCTCGGCGATAGCGTGAGGTTTGATGGTGGCCATAAGCGTCTTACTTTTGCAACTGAGGATCTTACGCCATTTGTCCGCTTTGAACCGATCTGTCCTGAAATGGCGATTGGGCTGCCTACGCCGCGTCCGGCATTGCGTCTGGTAAAGCAGGGTGATGATGAGGTGCATCTTTGCTTCAGCAAAGACGGCGGCGAAGAAGTCACCGCTCAGATGCGTGACTGGTCTGCGGAGCGGGTAAAATCGCTGCATCATCTCTCCGGTTATATCCTGTGCGCCAAGTCGCCCAGCTGCGGGATGGAGCGCGTACGGGTCTACGAACCCGACAACAACAATAACCGCAAAGTGGGCACCGGCATTTTTGCTGAATTCCTGCAGCGCGAGATGCCCTGGCTGCCGCTGGAAGAGGATGGTCGTCTGCACGATCCCGCTCTGCGAGAGAACTTTATCGGCCGTATCTGCGCACTGCATGAATTTAATCAGATGTGGGAAAGCGGCCTGACCCGTCACGGGCTGATCGCCTTTCACAGCCGCTACAAACTGATGATGCTGGCGCATTCGCAGGAGAAATATCGCGAGCTGGGACCCTTTGTTGCTTCGATGAGCCAGTGGGACTCGCTGGATGCCTTTGCCTTTGAGTACCGCAATCGCATGATGGAACTGATGTCACGTCCCGCCTCACGTCGTAATCACACCAATGTGCTGATGCACGTGCAGGGCTACTTCCGCCGCCAGCTAAGCTCACCGCAGCGTCAGGAGCTGGCAACGCTGATTGACCGCTATCGTCAGGGTACACAACCGCTGCTGGTGCCCATTACCATTCTCAAGCACTACATGGCTGAGTTTCCGCATCCGTGGCTGGCACAGCAGCGCTATTTCGATCCCTATCCCGAAGCCTTGTGCTTACGCTACGGACAGTAATTCAGGAGGCGTATGACCACTCATCTGGTCTGGCTGCGTAATGATTTACGCATCAACGATAATCTGGCACTTCACGCCGCCTGTCGCGACAGCAAGGCAAAAGTGATTGCGCTCTTCCTTGCTACGCCGGAACAGTGGCAGCAGCATGACATGTCACCCAGGCAGGCGGCGTTTATTCACGCCAGTCTGATGGAAGTACAGAACGCGCTGGCTGAGCGGGGCATTGCGCTGCACTATCAGGCGTGTCACGCCTTCAGCGACAGTATCGATGCGCTGGCCGAATTCTGTGACAAGCACCAGGTCGACCAGCTCTTCTATAATTATCAGTATGAAGTGAATGAGCGTCAGCGCGATGCCGAGGCGGAAAAGCGTCTCGATGACGCGGACGTGATCTGCCAGGGCTTTGATGACAGCCTGCTGCTGCCACCTGGCAGTGTGCAGAGTGGCGATCGCTCAATGTATAAAGTCTTTACGCCGTTCAGCAAAGCCTTTGTCCGCCGTTTGCAGCAGAGTCTTCCGGAGTGCGTGCCTGCACCTAAGCCGCGCGACGGTGCGCCGCTGAAAACCACCCCAATCCCTGCGTTTGACTGTCCGACCGAAGCCTTTGATGAGGATTTGTTTCCGGCAGGCGAAGCGGCTGCCCTGAAGCGGTTGCGCCATTTCGCCACTCAACCCATTATCGATTATCCCGCGAAGCGCGACCTTCCTGCGCTGGACGCTACCAGTCGCCTGTCGGTCTATCTGTCGACCGGCGTGCTGTCGCCTCGTCAGTGCCTGCATCGCGTGCTGCATGAACATCCCGATGCGCTGGACAACAGTCGCGCATTTACCTGGCTGAACGAGCTGATCTGGCGTGAGTTCTATCGTCATCTGCTGGTGGCCTATCCGGCACTGTGCCGGCACAAGCCATTTATTGACTGGACGCGTAACGTGGAATGGCAGCGTGAAGACGCGCATTTCGATGCCTGGAAAGCGGGAAAAACAGGCTATCCGATCGTCGATGCTGCAATGCGTCAGATGAAGGCGCTGGGCTGGATGCACAACCGTTTACGGATGATCACCGCCAGTTTCCTGGTTAAAGATCTGCTGATCGACTGGCGCGAAGGCGAACGCTATTTCATGCAGCAGCTGATTGATGGCGACCTGGCCGCAAACAATGGTGGCTGGCAGTGGGCGGCTTCCACCGGTACAGATTCAGCACCCTATTTCCGCATTTTTAACCCGACCACACAGGGCGAGCGCTTCGATGAGCAGGGCGAGTTTATCCGTCACTATCTGCCGGAGCTGGCGGACGTCCCTGACAGCCATATTCACCAGCCCCACGTCTGGGCGGAAAAGAACAACAGGAAACTCGATTATCCGGCACCAATCGTGGATCATAAGGCAGCCCGTAAAAAGACATTAGACGCCTTTGAGCGCGCCAAAAGCGCCGCCTGAGGCCTCGAAGGAGCCTGAATGAACCATTACGAATTAGAGACGCTGATCAATCAGCAACTCGACAGCCACAGCTTCAGCGACTATGCCCCCAACGGGTTGCAGGTTGAGGGACGCAGCGAAGTTAAAACGATTATCACCGGCGTGACGGCCTGTCAGGCCTTGCTGGATGAGGCGGTCGCACGTCAGGCCGATGCAATAATCGTCCATCATGGCTACTTCTGGAAAAGTGAACCGGCCGCGATTAAAGGCATGAAGCGCCGCCGTCTGCGGACGTTGCTGGCTAACGATATTAATCTCTATGGCTGGCACCTGCCGCTTGATGCGCATTCAGAACTGGGTAACAACGCCCAGCTGGCGAAACTGCTGGATATCGACGTACGTGGCGAAGTCATGCCGCTGGTGTTCTGGGGTGAGCTGGCTGAGCCGATCTTCGGTGAACAGCTGGCCCACCGAATTGGCGATAAGCTGGGACGCGAACCGCTGCATTGCGGTGATAACGCGCCAGCACTGATCCGTCGCATCGCCTGGTGCAGCGGTGGCGGACAGGGCTTTATCGACCAGGCCGCCGCTGCGGGCGTTGATGCCTACATCACCGGTGAAGTCTCTGAACAGACCATTCACAGCGCACGCGAGCAGGGGCTGCATTTCTTTGCCGCAGGTCATCACGCCACCGAGCGTGGCGGCGTAAAAGCGCTGGGCGAGTGGCTGGCACAACACCACAATCTTGATGTGACCTTCATCGATATTCCTAATCCTGCCTGATCTCTCCCTTGTCCTGCGTGCCTGCGCAGGACCTAAATCTGTTGACACATCCCTGCCACTTTCGCATAACTATTTGCTTTAAGTAGATAAGCCATCGGCTGATCCGGGCATCCGGTCAGGTCGGCCAGGCACGATCTCAATCAGGCGGGAGGTAGCTGTTGCAACGAGCACGGTGTTATTTATTGGGTGAACGCGCTGTCGTGCTGGAGCTGGAGCCGCCGGTCTCACTGGAGAGTCAGCAGCGTATCTGGGGACTGAACCAGCGACTGCAGTCGGATGCGGGCGTGCTGGAGGTCATTCCGGGCATGAACAATATCACCCTGATTCTGCGCGATCCCCAGCAGAGTGCGCTGGATGCGATAGAGCGGCTTCAGCGCTGGTGGGAAGAGAGTGAAGCGCAGTTGCCAGAATCGCGTCTGGTGGAGATCCCAGTGATCTATGGCGGCGAACATGGCCCCGATCTGGTGGTGGTGGCGGAACATGCCGCGCTGACGGCCGGTCAGGTGGTTGAGCTGCACAGCAGCAGTGACTATGTGGTGTTTTTTGTCGGCTTTCAGCCGGGCTTTCCCTATCTGGGCGGACTGGATCCGCGCCTGCACATACCACGTTGTGCGGAGCCGAGAGTTGCGGTACCGGCCGGATCGGTTGGCATCGGTGGCAGCCAGACGGGCGTCTATCCGCTGGCTTCGCCCGGCGGCTGGCAGTTAATCGGCCAGACCCGCACCGCGCTGTTTGATCCCCTGCAACAACCGCCCACACTGCTCCGTCCCGGTGACAGGGTTCGCTTTGTGCCGCAACAGGAGGGCGTATGTTAAATATTCTTCGCGCCGGGCTGGCCGCCACCCTTCAGGATGCGGGCCGCTACGGCTGGCGTCAGTATGGCCTCAGCCCCGGCGGCGTGCTGGATCATCCCGCGATGTTCACCGCCAATGTGCTGGTGGGCAATGCGCCTGACAGCGCGGTGCTGGAGCTGGTGCTCGGCCAGTTCAAAGCGGAGTTTACCCGCGACGGCTGGTTCGCACTGACTGGCGCAGGCTGCCATGCGGAGCTGGACGGTCAGCCGGTCTGGACGGGCTGGCGCACGCCGGTGAAACGCGGCCAGGTCCTGTCGCTGGCGATGCCGCAGCGCGGCATGCGCAGCTATCTGGCAGTGCAGGGTAGTTTTGACATCCCTGCGGTGCTCGGCTCAGCCAGCACCGATCTGAAAGCAAAATTTGGCGGATTTCACGGTCGCGCCTTACGGGATGGCGATCAGATCCCGCTGGGCAAACCGACGCGTCAGTTCGACCGCAAAGTCGGGGTACGGCAGCTGCTATGGGGCAATCGCATCCGCGCACTGCCTGGTCCGGAATATCACGAGTTCAGCCCCGACGCGCAGCAGGCGTTCTGGCGTACCGCATGGAAACTCAGCCCGCAAAGCAACCGGATGGGATACCGGCTTGAGGGACGTGAGCTTAAACGTGAAAGTCCGCGTGAGCTGCTGTCACACGGCGTGATGCCGGGTGTGATTCAGGTACCGCCGAACGGACAGCCTATCGTGCTGATGGCGGACGCCCAGACCACAGGCGGCTATCCGCGGATCGCCTCCGTCATCGAAGCCGATCTCTATCATCTGGCGCAAATCCGCCTCGGTGAGCCGATTCACTTTATTCACTGCACGCTGCCGGAAGCGATGCTGGCACGTCAGCATCAGCAACGCGCGCTGGACCAGATGAAATGGGGACTTCATGAACATTGATTTAAACGCCGACCTGGGCGAAGGCTGTGCCAGCGATCGGGCGCTGCTTGAACTGGTGAGTTCCGCCAACATCGCCTGTGGCTTTCACGCAGGAGATGCGCAGACCATGCTGCAGTCGGTGCGCTGGGCGCAGGCATCCGGCGTCGCCATCGGCGCGCATCCTGCTTTCCCCGATCGGGAGAACTTTGGCCGCAGTGCCATGCAGCTGCCACCGGAAACGGTCTATGCCCAGATGATCTACCAGATTGGCGCGCTGAAAAGCCTGGCGGAAAGCGAAGGTGCGCGGCTGGTTCACGTTAAGCCGCACGGCATGCTCTATAACCAGGCCGCGGCTGATCCGGTGCTTGCAGACGCCATTGCCCGCGCCATCCGTGCCGTCGACAGCCAGCTGATTGTGGTGGGACTGGCGAACAGCGAATCGATACGTGCCGCATCGCACTACGGTTTACGCACGCGGGAAGAGGTCTTTGCCGATCGTGGCTATCTCAGCAGCGGTGCGCTGGTGCCGCGCAGCGAGCCGGGCGCGCTGATTGACGATGAGCAGCAGGCTATCGATCAGACGCTGACGATGGTGCAGCAGGGCAAGGTAAAAAGTATCACGGGAGAATGGGTGGCAGTGAATGCGCAGACCGTCTGCTTACATGGCGACGGCGCGCACGCCCTGCAGTTTGCACAGCGGTTGCGTGATGCGTTTGCCGGACAGCAGATCCGCGTCACCAGCATCTGAAAACACTACTTAGCCCGGCTTATGTTGGGTTTTTTAACTCTGGGGGAAATCCATGGAAAGTGCAGTGAATCTCTGGCCTTTACTGGGCATTGCCGCGATCGTCGTCGGCTTCGTATTACGTTTTAATCCGGTGCTGGTGGTGATTGTCGCCGGCTTTGTGACCGGTCTGGCGGCGATGATGCCGCTGGCGGACATTCTGGAAAAGCTCGGCGCGGGTTTTCTGAATACCCGTAACCTGCCACTGATTCTGCTGCTGCCGCTGGCGGTCATTGGGCTGCTGGAGCGTCACGGGCTGAAGGAGCGGGCGCAGGCGTGGATTGCTCAGATCAAAACCGCCACCGCCGGACGTCTGCTGATCGTCTACCTGTTTGTACGTGAAATCACTGCGGCGCTAGGGTTAACCAGTCTAGGCGGGCATCCACAGATGGTGCGTCCGTTGCTGGCCCCGATGGCAGAGGGCGCAACGGAAAACCGCTACGGCGAAATCACACCTGAACTGCGTCATAAGCTGCGTGCCATGTCAGCAGCCACCGACAACGTCGGCCTCTTCTTTGGTGAAGATATCTTCGTGGCATTTGGCGCGATTATCTTTATGCACAACTTCATGCAGGAGTCGGCCGGGATTCAGACCGAACCGCTGCACATTGCGTTATGGGGCATTCCGACTGCTATAGCCGCCTTCCTGATCCACTCGGCACGTCTGGTGCGACTCGATCGTCAGCTGGCGCGTGAGCTGCAGCTGCTGAACAACCAGGCGCTGAAAGCCAAAGGAGGTCAGTAATGTTCCAGCAACAATATCTGATGTGGCTGGCGGGCATTATCCTGCTGGTGGTGGCTATCCTCTCGTGGCGTGACAGTGCGAACCCACGCCGCTTTACTACCGGACTGTTCTGGGCCTTGTATGGCCTGGTGTTTCTGGTGGGTGACTGGACGACGCAGATGATGAGCAGTCTGATGGGCTCGGACGCGATGGGCACCCGAATGCTGCACATCACCATCGGTGTCATTGTGGTGGTAATGGCGCTGATTGCCGGTCTGGGTGGTGTCCGGCTGGGTCGTTATCATCAGCGCAGTGATGAAGAGAAGCAGGCCAGTGCGCTGCGTCTGCGCAACAAACTGTTTCTGCCTGCGCTGGCGATTCCGGTCGTGACCGTGGTCGGTGTGCTGGCGTTTAACCATATTCCCGGTCTGCAGGAAGCGGTGTTCGGTCCCGGCAATCACGCCACGCTGGTGACACTTTTTTCAATGATGGTCGGCTGTGTCATTGGCTGGCTGGTGGCGTTGAAGCTGACCCATGAAAAACCGGTGCAGTCGATGCAGGAGACCCGTCGCCTGCTGGATTCGATTGGCTGGGCCTTTATCCTGCCACAAATCCTCGCCACTCTCGGACTGCTGTTTACCAGCGCGGGCGTGGGCAGTGCCATTTCGCATCTGACCGAAACCTGGCTGGCGGTGGATAACCGGTTTATTGCGGTAACGGTCTATGCCGTCGGGATGGCGCTGTTAACCATGATCATGGGTAACGCCTTTGCGGCATTTCCGATTATCACTGCAGGCGTCGGCATTCCGATTCTGGTGTTGCAGCACGGCGGAAATCCGGCAGTAATGGCGGCGATTGGTATGTTCTCCGGCTACTGCGGCACGCTGATGACGCCGATGGCGGCCAACTTCAATATTGTTCCGGCGCTGCTGCTGGAGCTGCCCGATCGTAACGCTGTCATCAAAGCTCAGATTCCGACTGGTGTGCTACTGTTAATCGTTAACATTTTCCTGCTCTATTTCCTGATGTTCCTGTGAGGCTGCATGAAAACTGTCCTGATGACCGCTTTTGAACCCTTTGGCGGTGAAACGATTAATCCCTCCTGGGAAGCGGTACGCGCGCTGGAAGGCAAACAGATTGGCGGGGCGACGATAGTCATCCGCCAGCTGCCGGTGGTGTTCAGTGAGGTGCTGAACGTGCTGAACCGGGCACTGGATGAGGTGAAACCGGATGCAGTGCTGTCGGTAGGGCAGGCGGGCGGCCGCAGCGACATTACCGTAGAACGTATCGGTATTAATGTTGATGACGCCCGCATCCCGGACAACGCGGGAAACCAGCCGGTGGATGAACGGATTGTCGCGGGCGGCCCGGCAGCCTATTTTTCCCGGCTGCCCATCAAAGCGATTGTGGCCGCAGTGCGTGAAGCGGGGATCCCCGCATCGGTCTCACAAACCGCTGGCACCTTCACCTGTAACCGGGTGATGTATGGCCTGCTGCACTGGCTGGAGCAGCAGAAAAGCCCGGCGCGCGGTGGCTTTATTCATATTCCCTATCTGCCTGAACAGGCTGCGCAGCATCCGGGGGCACCCAGCATGGCGGTGGCGACCATCATTCAGGCGCTGGAGATTGCGGTAAAAGTGACGCTGGAGACCGGCGACGATATCAAACAGGCTGGCGGCGCCACCCATTAAGAGGAAGAACGATGCCTGAAGGACCGGAAATTCGCCGCGTGGCGGATAAGCTTGAAGCCGCCATTGTGGGGCAGCCGTTAACGGAGGCGTGGTTCGCGTTTCCTCAACTCAAGACTTACGAACCCTCACTGATTGGTGAGCAGGTGCAGGCGATTGAGACGCGGGGCAAAGCGCTGCTGACACATTTCAGCAATGGCCTGACGCTCTACAGCCATAACCAGCTTTATGGTGTCTGGCGCATCGTGAAACCCGATACTGAACTGAATACCACACGTCAGTTGCGGGTGCGGCTGGCGACGGCAGGCAAAGCGATTCTGCTTTACAGCGCCTCGGATATTGAACTGCTCAACGCAGATACGCTGGCGGCGCATCCGTTTCTGACCCGCATCGGACCGGATGTGCTGAACAGCCAGCTTAACGTTGAAGAGGTGAAAGAGCGGCTGCTGTCGCCCCGGTTCCGGCGGCGACAGTTTAGTGGTCTGCTGCTGGATCAGGCTTTTCTGGCCGGGCTGGGGAATTACCTGCGCGCCGAGATTCTCTGGCTGGCGCAACTGCTGCCCAATCATCGGGCGCAGGATCTCAGTGACGATCAGCTGACGGCTTTCAGCGAGGCGCTACTGTCGGTGCCGCGTCATGCCTATCGGATGCGGGGAACCATGAAGAAATATCATGAGGAAGCGGCGTTTCAGTTTGAGGTGTTTCATCGGCAGGGCAAAAAATGCCGGCGTTGTGGCACGGTGATTGAGAAAGGCACGCTTTCATCACGGCCTTTTTACTGGTGTCCGGGTTGTCAGGGATAGAAAGGGCATGAAGTTAAAAGCGGGTGAGGGTAGAAACAACCAGCTGTAAGACCGAGCCTGCTCAGGTAACACGGTCAGATCGGAAAGACGCAAAAGCCGTCATCCATGACATGCTCGGCCCGCGCGATTACGCACCTCATCCCTGAGATGCGCCCGTTGCCGGGCCAACGCTTTGCGTTGTTCAAAAACGCTCCCGGCGTTTTTGTCCCTGGCACGGGACGCTTTCCTCTTCTGACCGTGTTTCCTGCGCGTTGAACTTATTCGTTGCGGCCAGCTTCACCCATATGCAGGCTTATCAACTGGCTGAGCGGAGATCCCTCTCCGCCATCCATCAAATCTTACTTCTTCAGCTGTGAGCTGAATTCGCGCTCGGTATAACCGGTGTAGAGCTGACGCGGACGGGCAATCTTCATGCCTTCGTCGTGCATCTCTTTCCAGTGGGCAATCCAGCCAACCGTACGGGCCATCGCGAAGATCACCGTAAACATGGACGAAGGAATACCCATCGCTTTCAGAATGATACCGGAGTAGAAGTCCACGTTTGGATAGAGTTTACGCTCGATGAAGTACGGGTCGTTCAGCGCAATGTGTTCCAGCTCCATCGCCACTTCCAGCAGATCATCCTTCATACCCAGCTCATTCAATACTTCATGGCAGGTATCGCGCATCACGGTTGCACGTGGGTCATAGTTTTTATAAACGCGGTGACCAAAGCCCATCAGACGGAAGGAGTCATTCTTGTCTTTGGCGCGTTTAACAAATTCCGGGATGTGCTCAACGGTGCTGATCTCTTCCAGCATACGCAGGGTCGCTTCGTTGGCACCGCCGTGCGCCGGTCCCCACAGAGAGGCGATCCCTGCGGCGATACAGGCAAACGGGTTCGCGCCGCTTGAACCGGCGGTACGTACGGTAGAGGTTGAGGCGTTCTGCTCATGGTCAGCATGCAAAATCAGGATACGGTCCATGGCGCGTTCCAGCACCGGGTTCACTTTGTACTCTTCGCACGGCGTGGCGAACATCATGTGCAGGAAGTTACCGGCGTAAGAGAGGTCATTGCGCGGATAAACAAACGGCTGGCCGATTGAATATTTGTAACACATCGCTGCCATGGTCGGCATCTTAGAGAGCAGACGGAATGCCGCGATTTCGCGGTGGCGCTCAATGTTTACATCCAGTGAATCGTGGTAAAACGCAGCCAGTGCACCGGTCACACCGCACATTACCGCCATCGGATGTGAGTCACGACGGAAGCCATGGAACAGGCGGGTAATCTGCTCATGAATCATGGTGTGACGGGTAACGGTGGTACGGAACTCATCAAACTGTTTCTGATCTGGCGCTTCACCGTTCAGCAGGATATAGCAGACTTCCAGATAGTTAGAGTGGGTCGCCAGCTGAGAAATCGGGAAACCACGGTGCAGCAGGATGCCTTCATCACCATCAATAAAGGTGATGGCAGATTCGCAGGACGCCGTAGATGTAAAACCGGGATCGAAGGTGAACAGGCCACTTGAACCCAGAGCGCGGACATCAACCACATCCTGGCCCAGCGTACCTTTCAGTACGTCCAGTTCAATAGATGTTCCATCTTGCAGGGTTAGCGTTACTTTTTTATCTGTCATTTTCGTCTCCATAGCGCCTTATGTAGGTAAGGATCTTTAGACACCTGAAACGCGTTCATGTTGC
>Ga0157358_1001231_pt1 | contig 11136 bp, 4 predicted proteins | sample AttcapACBM2_FD_111484 | JGI IMG/M metagenome (GOLD analysis project Ga0157358, IMG submission 111484) | Fungus gardens microbial communities from leaf cutter ant in Botucatu, State of São Paulo, Brazil - Atta capiguara ACBM2 | ecosystem: Host-associated > Fungi > Mycelium > Unclassified ...
ATTCTAGATAAAGATTCTTTGAAATTGAGCACATCAGAAGGCATATGCTTTATAGCACCATAGAGTGATACTGTATGAAAGTTGCCATCCCACAAATCAGGGTCCAGGGCTTGATCAGGATTGTAGTTCAATTGAATGTTGAGCACGCTGGGACCAGCAGACTGGTTAAGGGAAGGGTTTTTGTTTGAGATATGTTGTTGACTCAAGGGGGAGCGAACATTAGCCGCCTGGCTAAATTGATCAAATTGACACTCGGATGTTGCTTTCTCTGAAATGACCTGAGTGTTAAGAGTCAACACAACATTAGATTCAGCGACATGTTCATCATCGATGTCCATGCCACTTTCTCTTGCAACCTGAATGTTATACTCTTCCTCGCTTACTTCTGAGGGAGCATATGAATCTATAGAACCTGGGTTATCAGGAACAGAAGAGGCACCTCATACCTCATCATAGTTGTCATATTTATTGAGAACAAGGCGGTGGTCAACCATATCACCACCCATAACCACATCATCTCTAGCAGACATATTTGAAGCTTTGTATCAGAATTGAGAAGATTTAAGAGTATATTCCTTAAGTCTCTAATAGGCGCTGCCACTCAACATGGTGGTAAGAGCTATAAGGGCGTGAATTTGGATGGTTTTGTAAATCTAACATTTATTGTAATTGTAAATAAACCCAAAACTTACTGTGAAGCACTATATTCTCTCTACTCAAGTGAATAAAAGTATATTATTAAGGCTAAATATACTCAATTACTTAAAGCAAGTATCTTTGAGTGGGTAAATGAGTTGCTAGTAGGTAAGAAAACTATTGGAAGTTGTAATGTCTTCAAGGAAAAGCTCAATGAATATGGTAACTATATCAAATTCAAGATCTATATAGTAACCAAAGGCTTCTTACAGATCTCTAGTAAGGATTTCTTTAAAACTTTCTCTTCTGTAGCCAAATTTACAATATTATGAATGTTTCTTGCTTTAGCTACACATTTAAATTTTGAAATTCATCAAGTTGACATTGTTGCTGCCTACTTACAAGATAATCTTAATAAAGAAATTTATATGACAATTCCAAATAGTGTTAGCCAATTTGGCTCAAAAAGACAATATTGGTGAGTATGCAAAGTATTATATAATCTCAAACAGGCAAGACAACAGTAGAAGAAAAGGCTCTATGAAGTTTTTAAAAAAATTGGCCTTATTCATGTATTTGCTGATGATTGCCTATATATCAAGAAGAAAAGCAAAATTATTCTTATTGTACTGATATATATTGATGATATGGTAGTAGCTACTCCAGAAAGTATGTATATTATATCTTTCAAGACAGTGCTTAGCAACAACTTTGATATTACTGATCTTGGAGAGCTAAAATTTATATTGGGGATTCTTGTTACTCATAACTACACTAACTGACTTATCTTCCTCAGTCAATCAGCATACATTTACTAGATCCTCACTTGCTTTGGCATGTAAGATGTTACACCCATTTCTATTCTATTAGCTGTCAAGCATAATTTATCTATTTCTCAGTCACCTATGTTAGAGTCTGAGAAGTAAGCTTATAAGAAGTATATAAGCAATATCTATTATCTCTTTCCAATCATATCTCTTCTTTTTGCAATGCAAATTTGGCCTGACATTTAGTTTGCAGTCAACCTCATTGCTTGATTTGGAGACAATCCAGATGTTGTTCACTTAAAAGCTATAAAGTATATCTTCTATTATTTTAAAGGCACTATGGATTTTGGTTTAGTTTTAGAAAGGCAGACAAAGAGAAGTTTTGACTTGATCAGATAGACTGATTTTAATTAATCTTATGATCCTAATGACTGCTATTTAGTTGGTGGATTTATTTTTGATATTGCTAGAGATTTCATCTTCTAGTCTTCAAAAAAACAACCAACTGTTGCAACTTTTTCAGTTGAAGCAAAATATATAGCTTTAACTAATACTATCAAGGAAGCTAACTAGCTTCATATATTACTTGAAGAACTTGATTTCTCTCAGACTACTATAACAATTATTGATGCTGATAATCAGAGTTGTATTACATACACTCATAACCCTGTTAGCTATTCTTGTGCTAAGCACATCAACATTCAGCATCATTTTATTCTGGAGTGTATCAAGCAAGAAAAGGTAGCATTCTAGTATATTTCTACTAAGAAGATGTTGGCAGATATCTTCACCAAGGCTTTATCAAATAAAGTCTTTATTAAATTTCAAACAGGATTGAATATTTTATCTGTTCTGTAATATCTTGCTAAAAGAGAGTATTAAAATATTGTCAGGGGACCCCAAACTCCAAACTCTGAAACTCCTTGCTAACACCTCTATAGTTATCAGTCCCAGTCCTTGGTTGTCATTAGTCCTAGATTGGTTAGCACTGTTCTACCAGATTTGAATATAACTCAGAAGTATTTAGTAAAGTTGCCATCTTCAGGAAACCTTATTCCATTCTCTTAGAATTCTCCTGGAGTGAACTCCATGAATCTCTGTGAGCTTTTGTTAGTTGTCCTAATAGCAGAATGGAATTTCCTCTTCAGAACCTTGAAGTATTCAAAGTCTGGTGATCTTAGATTATCCACTTTATGTCTCAACCTCTCTCACCCTTCCTCACTTCCTAAATAATGTCCACTCTAAGTAATCACCTATGGACCTGTCAACACTGGTGAAGCCCTAGGCTTTCTCTAGTGATATTTACAGGAAGTATCCAAGCACCAATATGCCTTGGAGCACAATACCAACATAATACTCACTAATCTCATAAATCAACTCTGAGACCTACACAACCTAATTCCTAACCTTACTCTACAGCTATAGGTGTATCTCACTCTCCTTGAGACTCCTCTCTCCAACTGATTCCCCTACATCAAGAAACCTCCCCACTATACCAAACCTCATGTCCCACCACCCCTGGAACTTCACAGTAACCAACAAGCAGGAAGAGCCTTTTTGAGTTCTTGTTTCTTCTACCTTCATCTAGCTTTTGATCTCTTCTCTAGAGACAAAGATAAGATTCTCTAGGCCTTATTCTTCTTCCAGAGCAGCCAAGCATCTATATGGTCTGAAGCCTTCTTTTGAGAGGAGTCTATTATGGATATCTTCTCCATCACCACTTAACTGGAGTTTGAGCAGCTTTTTAGAAAACACTTCTTCCCCATCAACACTGCAGCAGAAGCAATCAACAAGTTGGAGGGAATAGTCTATTACCAAGAAAGTCATGTTGTGGAAGACTATCTAGATGAGTTCTGTACCCTGATCTCTGAAGTATGCTATACTGACTTCTATACTATAGTTGTCAAGTTCCACTATTGTCTTTGAACATCTATCCAGAATCAAATTGTAATCTTGCTGGTAGGTAGATCTGAAAATACAGACCCCAGTACTTGGTATGACACTACTTGTAAGATCAACCAGACTAGGTAAGCTAATGAGATCTTCCAGTTGACTCAATGAACAACCTCAACACCACATGTCCAACTCTGCTTATCAACTATATAGAGTTTTGTTCCCAATCCCTCATCTCATTTTCTGCCCTCTGTCTTCTTGTTGGATCAACACCAGCCTCATTCGATCCTCCCATAAGATATCAACACTGTATACAAACTCTATCTTTTATCTGCCAAGGGGTGCTACCACTATGGAGATTCAAACCATGTCATTTAAAATTGCTTAACAAGGTTGGATGTGTGGCAGTTAACAGCTGAGCAATAGGAGGAATTGATGGAGGACTTAAATATGGTAAAAAATATGGAAGTCTAGCAGGCCTTAGTATCAGATAATAAGAACAATTCTGACAAAGAATAAGATTTTGTGTAGAGTGACCAGTGAATTGTACACTCCAGCCATTAGTAAATAGGTTCACTATATTAACTATAGAAGAATGTAAAGACAGTGACCCTTCAGACATATCTGTATATCTAACTTATAATCACCAAAATTTGCCTCCTTGTTATTCTAGATAGGAGAAGAGACTCCCCTTATACCACACTATCAATGCTCTCAATATCTATGGAACCTCTCTATATCTCCCTATTTTTCTCAAAACTACAAACATCTCCCAATTGTTCTCAGTGCATGCTCTAGTTGACTTTAGAGCCACTGGTGTTTTCATCAACCAGGATTTTGTATAGTAACATGGCCTCAATACTTGCAAACTCTCCAAGCCCATGCTAGTATACAATGTCAATGATATCTCTAACAAAGCTGGACAAATATCAGAGGTAGTAGATATGGTCCTCTAGTACAAGACCCACTTAAAGCAGACTTTGCTTGCAGTATCAAGTCTGGGTAAACAAGATCTGATTCTTGGATTCACCTGGCTAAAGGCACATAACCCCGAGATTAACTAGTAACAAGGAAAAGTAGTTATGATCTGTTGCCCCAACCATTACTCTGGTTGTCAAAAAATTCAGAAGATAAGTAGACATTGGACACAAGCCCTGAACACTTGCTGAGTGGGACCATTCCCTATCTTAGCTCACAACTCTAAAGAAGTAGTGTTCTCCTTTCTAAGATTATATAAACAAGTAGAGCAGTTAGTAGACCAGGCCTATATATCCAAACCACTCCACAGACTTTCAGATCTTGACATCTGTGCTGTGACCACTCCCTTCCAGCAACTTTCAGAGGTATTTCAGCAAGATAGCAAGCCTGATAAAGGCATTACAGTGCTTCCTCCTCATATTCAGAGTTTTGTATCTGTCTTTGCCAAAGAAGACTTTGACATCCTGTCAGACCACCACTAGTGAGACCATACCATTGATCTGATACCTAAAGCTGAGCCCAAGTCCTCCAAGGTATATCCCTTGTCCCCTACAAAACAGTCAGAACTCAATGCATTTCTCTCAGAAAATTTCTGCACTAGTTGGATATACCACTCCAAGTCTCTTATGGCTGCACCGGTATTCTTCATCAAGAAAAAGGATAGTTCCCTCCAGTTGGTACAGGACTACAGAAGTCTCAATGGAATAATGGTCAAGAATAAGTATCTACTTCTCCTGATCTCTGAACTTGTATCCCAACTCCAAAGAGCTAAGTACTTCACCAAATTGGATGTTTGCTAGGGTTTTAACAATGTCTGTATCAAGCCCAGAGATAAATAGAAGGCCATATTTCACACTAACCATGGTCTTTTCAAGCCTCTGGTACTGTTCTTTGGCATGACTAATAGTCTGGCTATCTAGAGATCTGAACTGACTATCAAAATCTGGAGTACTTTATAATGGTAAAAAAGCTCAACCATAGACAGGCCTGCTAATCTCTGTACTTAGCAAGGTTTGACTTTGTGCTTCACCACCACCCTGGCAAATCAATGGGAAAATCTGATGTGCTCTCTTGGTGACCAGACCATGGAAATAGATCATCCAACAATGAAAACATTGTCCTGCTCAAACCAGAGTTCTTAGCAGTCTGTGTATTAGAGAGAATGGCTTTTGAAAATAAGGAAAAGAGTTTTCTGGCAGATATCTGATAGGGTAACAGGCTTGAACATCATAAGGAACCAGTAGCCAGGGCCACAAGAGAGCTTCAACAGTCTTTAGCAAAGTCAATGCATTTGTCAGAGTGATCTGAGGTAGATGGCAAGATTTATGTTTTAGATATACATGACCTCCATAAGCACATTGTTTTCCTTCATCATGACACCAAGGTCACTGGTTATACTGGGCACTAGAAAACATTGGAGCTCATGTTCTGGAACTACTGGTGGCCTTAGATGTCTAGGTATATTGGTCAGTATGTCAGCAACTATGGCTTATATCTCCAGACCAAGCCAATCTGGCACTTACTACTCAGAAAACTGTCTCCACTAGCTGTACCAAATGCAAGGTAGGATACTATCAGTGTGGATTTTGTAGTCAAACTTCTAAAGTCATTGGGGTATAATACAGTTATGACAGTAGTAGATTCTGTTTCTAAAAGAGCACACTTCATTCCGACTCACACTACTGTCACTACGGAGGGCATGGCAAGGCTGTTCTTGCATCATGTGTAGAAGCTTCACAGTCTTTCTAATTGTGTGGTGTTGGATAAAGACCTACAATTTATTGTGCTTTTTACTAGAGAACTGTACTATCTCCTTAGAGTGAAAATCGCCTCTTCTATGGCATAGCACCCACAATTAGATGGACAAACTGAGTGAGTGAACTAAGAGTTGGATCAGTATCTTTGGACCTTTGTAAACAAACAACAAAGTGATTGATATGACCTCTTCCCCATAGTAGAGTTTCAGTATAATAACCATGTGTACTCTTCAACACAACAGCCACCCTTTCTCCTCAACACAGAATGGCTTCTGCAGATAGGCTTTGGACCTCACCAATATAAGTCCAAGCTGGCAAATGTCTTTAAGTTCATAGAAAGGATGAAGTCCACACTAGAGAAAGTCAAGTTCACTATCCAGAAATTTCAGAATAATATAGCTAAGTATTATAACTAATGTTATACCCCTGTTCCTGTATTCAAACATGGTGATCAAGTTCTTAGACTCTTCAGACATCTATACAACTTATCTCTCTACCAAACTGTTGCACCACTACCTTAGGCTCTACATAGTAGAAAAGCAAGTAGAACCTATGTCATATCATTTGAAGCTTCCTCTAGTGCTATAAAGACTGCACCCAGTATTCCATATTGTCAAGCTCATGGCTGCCCTCAAGAATCCTATACTAGAAAGATGTTAAGACATTCAAAACTATCTCTAGACTCTGTCATTGTCGATAGAGAAAAAGAGTGGGAAGTAGAGAAGATTCTGAACAGTCACTGGCATTGGAAAAAGTACTAGTACCTGATTAAGTGGAAAGGATTTGTACTGAAAGAAAACTCTTGGAAATATACCTTGGAGGTATTCACACTAGACAAAGTGATAGAACTCCATTGTCTCAACCCTTGAACCTCAAGATTTATTTGGGCCATAGACTTTCAAGATATCAAGTTTAGACACATACCACTTGCTTCAAGTCACAGCAATCTTGGAGAAAGAAATGAATGTCAGAGAACTCTAAACTCCAAATTCCAAAACTTCTTACTAATATCTTCATAGTCATCAGTCTCAGTCTCTGGCTATTATTAGTTCTAGATTGGTCAGCACTGTTCTGCTAGATTAGAATATAACTCAGAAGTATTTAGTAGAGTTGCTATCTTTAGAAGATCTTATTCCATTCTCTTAGGATTCTCCTAGAGTGAACTTTGTAAATCTTTATGAACTTTCATTAGTTATCCTAAGAAGTATGAGCTGTGTTTACTCACTTCATCATTCTCACCTCATATCACTCCTTATTTTTCTCTAGTCTTAGTAACTCTTAAATATATTTATTTATTTATTTCAAATCACTGTATTTCTATCTTATTAATAAAATCCTAATTACTAATGTCCAAATTTAAATTCCCTAGCTCTATGGACTCTAATTGCTATATTACTTCAATATTCTTCAACAAGTTCAAGTCTTCCAGAAGTTCCTTCTATTTCTCAGCATTTAATTACTAAATATCTAATCTTGCTAAATATTCATAAATCATATAGTTTGGATCCCTACAGTAGTAGCATCTTTTAGTTAGCTTAGTATAAAGCTTGTGGATGGTGTCAATGTATATCAAGACACTGGGAGAGAATACAAGTAATAACTAGTATAGAAAAAGCAAAAGGGCAGATAGTTGTCTAAGAACAAAAATAACTGAAAAGCTCTGTAGGAGTTGAAGGTTGAAGAAAGTAGTGAAAATCATGTATTGGGTTGATTAAAGTACCTTATTCACTTGACAGGCTTAATCTATTCAGCATACAACATCAAACTAAGTAGAAAGGTTAGTATTATCTAGTCTTTCTACTAGTAGGATTGTAATTTAATTCTAAATTGCTATCCAAAGTCTACAATAGAATTTGACAACTATAGTATATAGATCTGTGTAGCTAGCTTCTAATATAAAAAACTGAAACTCATCCAAGTAGTTTTCTACTGCATAACTCTCTTAGTAATAGCTAGTTCTTTCTAACTTGCTAATAACTTTGGTAGTAGTATTAATCAGAAACAAATAAATATAGAAAAGCTCCTTGAACTCTGGCCACATATCAGACATGGTTCATACTGGAAGGCAAAAGTCCATGGAGTTAGCTTAGAAATATATAGAGTATGGAAACTCTGTATAATAAGCTCAGTGATATGAACTTTCTAGGATAATCTTGGCTTCAACTTATATGCTGTGCTATCTGTCTGCCACATAGTTGCAACTTCAGAATATGGATCAAAGTTCAAAGAGAATTGAGTGCTGATGATGATATATTACTGTTGAATACTAAAGATTAAGTCCAACTGAATATTCAATTATCAGACTAGTAAATTACAATGTAACTACTAGTCTTATATATAAAGATAATATATAAGAGATACTGAAAGAAGTCAGATAGGAAAACTCCACCATGAAAGGCTAAGTCTGATAGGAATATCTCTATTATGGAAAAGTAAGCACTCTAAGATTAAAGATTATTACATCACTACTACAGAGACATGTTGTAAAAAGAATGGCTATTATGGAAAATAGGTTTTTACCAGAATTTGAGAAAAACATTACTGCTATGGAGAATAGTCTTTAGAATAGACAGACTTGATGACATATGACATCATATATAAATAGGAAAGACTTCCATATTAAACTCTTCTAAAAAAAGCTCTTAAATCACTTTTTAAGAAGAATAGGACCTATAGAATCTTGTTTTGGTTGCAAGTCAACTGTTCTGTAGACAGTCAGATATAAACAAAAGCTGAAAAATGCTCATCTAGTTGGTTAATTACTACTAAAGTCTAGTGAGAGAGAAATGTAGGATCAAGGGTAATAAGAAAGGTTTCTAGGTGTAAAAGTGTTGGTAGAAGAAGATCTTGAAAATGATGATGAACAAAGCACACTTGCAGATACAAGAATAGAGTTTGATATAAAAGCTCACAGGTCTCAGAGTTAGCTTATAAAACTAGTAAGAATATTGTTAGTGTTGAATTCTGAGGCATGCTAGCACTTGGCTACTTCTCTTATATAGTATTGGAGGAGTTCTAGAGCTTCATTAGTATTAACAGAGATCATGAAATAGTTATTGTAGTATCACAAATGAGCTACTCACTGGTTGTGATACTTGAACTTAATAGTGTTTCAGAGGTTCAGTATAAGAAAATAATGATTATAGGTGATGAGTAGTATCAACAGAAATAATTGATATAAATTGATGTTGTTAAGTCTGAGGTCTAATTCTCAGACACAGAAGTATATATACAAAAGAGTGATGGTCCATATGCAAGCTATTGCCATTACATGATCAAAACTTGTACCTGATAGGAGCTGTCATCTATCATAGCAGCTGTCAGGCTAATTTTAGAAGATAACTAATCATGTCACTACATTGATATAAAGGCAGGTGATCTGATTGGTAAGCATGGACTATGATGTTATGATGTGCATGAGGACTAATATTTTTCTTTTTCTTTTATCTATTTTTCTTGATTTAATATTTCTTTTCTTTTGATTTTGATTTTGATTTTCTTTTTGATGATGAAGAGGTATATAACTGTGGTCATATGACATGTCACATGATGTGAGATCATAGGCCTAGAATAGACTAGAGTGGACTAGATAAATAATGTCAAGGAGCATGTTAATAGCATGTTTACCTTATAGTGTATATATAGCACACTCATGGACAACACATGGACTTTAGGGCAAGGTAAATTAGTGTTAGCACGGACCATCTGTAACTTATATAAATAGAGTAGTAATTCAGCAAAGACTCCTTGTCGAGTTCTCTTGTGATTCCTACTTGATATACTATTAAGAGATTTGCTTGTTTGTGTGATTATTGGACTTTGTGTCTAGTAGTTGCCACAACAAATACCAGTGATAGTAACAAACTCACATAGAACTGGTATATCTCTGTTACTCTCATATTAGGATTTACAAGAGAAACTTAACAGAGTCCTTACTACTATAATGTACAATATTTATACTAATACATTATGGTCCATACTCTGTACTATTTACCTTATTCTGAAGCTACATGTATCATCTATAAGTCCACTATTATCAGAATTGCAAATCTTAGACTTAGTTTATTTTTCTCATTTTTTTTTTTATTTTCTATTTATTTCTTATTTTGAGACTCAGGATTAGGGTCAGTGTGACATCACATGTCACATGTCACACATTGGTCACATGATCACATGTTATAATGAAAAGCAGAAGAAGGTTCTAAAAAGAATGATATTGACCTTATAGTTAACACATAACCTTTAGAATAGGCTAATAGTACTATAGCACAGACCAGTAGTTTAGCTTATTCGCCAACTCTAAGACCTTTGAGTTGTAACAACTATGCTCTAACCATAAAGCAAACATACTATAGCTATATCTTCTGCTGTCATTGTACTAGAACCTTCTACTGCCTTCTAGACCTATGATGTCACCTTATATGACATAGTCATGTGCATCCATCACTAAATAAAATAAAACTAAAACTAAAAGAAAATCATAAAAAATAAACTCTGTAAAATCAAAAGAAATGAGTTTAGAAATGTATTATAATACTTCAACTCTAACAAAGAAAGTCTAGAAGTCCTGTACTAAAGTTCAGCAATATTGTAAGATAAAGAGGTTTATAGTAAAGTCTGTAAGATTCAGTGTTAAAAGATGTAATCCTGAAGATTACTACTTAATATTCAGCTCCAGCCTTCTAGTATAATTTTATTGCTAGATAATATTTTCTTTCTATTCTTGTCTGATAATATTATATTACATAATTACCTAAACAATTACAGTTTCTTCTGTGATGCTTCCTTACTCTTACATTAAGTATTACAGGTAAGAACTTATCTTAGTATCATATACTGACTCTTATATTAAGTATCATGTTATAGCAACCACTCGTCACTCAAGGACAAATGATCTCACAACGAGCAAAGCTCTCCAATGGGCTATCAAGTAAAGAGTGGGGGAATTACAAGAGAACTTGACAAGGAGTCCTCATTGCATTGCTCCTCTATATATACTACTACATCGTGGTCCGTGCTACAACAATATGTTTACCTCATGTCCATCCACCATACTTCTACCTCATGTCCTATTACTCATCCACATGTGTTTTCCTTAAGGCCAC
>Ga0157358_1001232_pt1 | contig 11132 bp, 9 predicted proteins | sample AttcapACBM2_FD_111484 | JGI IMG/M metagenome (GOLD analysis project Ga0157358, IMG submission 111484) | Fungus gardens microbial communities from leaf cutter ant in Botucatu, State of São Paulo, Brazil - Atta capiguara ACBM2 | ecosystem: Host-associated > Fungi > Mycelium > Unclassified ...
ATTATCAATTTTGAGGATGAAGAAGTACCTTTACCGAAAACATTTGATGGCACGGTTGATCTTCTTACAGGAAAAACTTTGAGTTCATCAGAGCAACTTCCGAAGTACACCACTTATATTGTAAAAGTGTAAAAATTTTCAGATTACAAAATGAAGTATCAAATTTGAAGAAACACAAGAAAGAATGCATGAGTAAAGCATTCTCTCCTTGTGTAGGTGAATAAAGGTTACCTCTATAACTTACACAATTCCGACCTTTATTCATCTTCACAAGGAGTTTTTGCTAAATATCTTATATATGCTCATTTGTAATATCAAATTGATGGGGAGTTGAAAAGTTAGATAAAGCGTAGAAGAAATATGATACAATACAATTTATTTAATTTGAGTTTTCATGATGATGGTTGCTATTATATTCAGAACACGGGAAAATGTTGCTTGAAAAACCAAAACTTTTTATAATTAGTTGTATCAAACTAAAAAGGAATTTTATGCCAGCACGTTTTAATGAATGTGAATTTGAAAAAGTTAGTCAAGAACTCGTACGGAAGGCGTTTCTTAAACGTTGTAAAGAGTACGATGCACAAGAAACAGCTCGTCTTGCGAAAGAAGGCTGGGAGTATATCAAAACAGCGAAACGCAATGTGACCTGCACTATTGGGGATGTGCTCTTGGTTCGGAATGTTTTGTTTAGAGATGGAGAATGGAAAAAACCACTGGATGAGTGGCTAGGATTAGACAGATATGTACGGTTTTCGCCAGAATTTCAATACATGATCGCAGAAACTTATGTTGATTTATCTTGTCGCAAATCAGCCAAGCATCTCACAAGACTGAAGTTGCTTGATGTAAGTAAAGATACTGTGCACAAAGTAAGCCAAGAAATTGCAAAACTCTATAAAGAGCGAGAAGCTTATCGAGAATATGAAGATAAAAATGCAGAAAAGCGTTGTTTAGCTGCTATATATGTGGAAGGGGATGGCATCATGGTCAGCCTTCAACAACAACCTGAAGAACAAAAAGACATAAAGAAAATTGACCTCTCCCATTTCATGGTGCATGAAGGGGTGATGAAAGTCAATGGTAGAAATCAATTGATTAATAAGCATCGAATTATTAAAGCCAAGAATAGGGAGGCTAGAGATCAATTGGAGAATTATTTGAATGCACATTATGTCATTACATCGGAGACGCTTCTTATTACGAATTCGGATATGGGGTCAGGTTACACACCAACAGTATTTAAAGAAATTCAAAAGCTGTTTGGATGTAAATGGGAACACTTCTGGGATGCTTATCATCTGAAGGAAAAAATTCATCAGATGTTTAAACAAATTCCGGAAGTAATTGGAGAGGACTATCACGCTGAAGAGGAACTTTTTAAGGCCATAAAGAGTCATGACAAGAAAGCCGCAAGAGGTGCATTGGATGCAGCACTACTTGAAATTAAAGACGACAAGAAGTTTGAGGAATTTCAAAATTTTGGAAAACGACTGCTTCGTTTATTCAAGTATACTAAGCCTGCTCATTTGCGAGGATTAACGCATGAAGGAATTGGAACAATGGAATCTCAAAATGCATTGATTTCAGATCGAATGAAAAACAGGAAAATGTCATGGACACCAGAAGGAGCAGAAACAGTGGCACGCATGATTATTGATTCTTGTGAAGGTACGCTTAAAGATTTGTTCTTTGGGGAATGGCGAGAGCAGTGGCGTAAAATACAAAACATGCCTAGTGTTTCACATTATTTGAAGCCAACATCGAAATCTGGTGGATTGAAGCAAGTCTATCAAGCCAATAAAACAGGGCGGAAGTTGCATTGATGCTTGGAGCATGAGAATAGCATACAAGTGATAACGTTCTTGCATTGAATTGTGTTTTTTGGTACAATTAGGTTATAAAAAGTGAATAAAAAAGTGCCTTGGCTGGAAACCAAGACACTGAGAGTAAAACAACCGAAACTTGATTTACTCAACTAAGATAATTTTACAAGAAAAATGTGAAAAAATCAAGGCTGAGGAAACCAAAACGGAATTCTCGGCCTTTTTCCATGAAAAAAAGTTCTCAAGCGAAAGTATTCTAGGGAAAGTGTAACGTAACCAAATTCTCGACGCATGATACACTTATCATGTTGACAGTTTTTAATAATTTTGCTAAAATAGTAAAGTTGAATATAGCAGTCAGCTAGAAAACTCGTCAACATTTCACTTGTTACGAAGTAACCGAAGCTGTAAGGCGAAAGTGAAATGCACGAATTCGAGGCTGTCAATATTCTTCAAAAAAATTTGAAGGAGACATTTACATGTCACGTTATACTGGTCCATCATGGAAACAATCACGCCGTCTCGGCATCTCACTTACAGGTTCTGGTAAAGAACTTGCACGTCGTAACTACGTACCTGGTCAACACGGCCCTAACAACCGTTCAAAACTTTCTGAATACGGTTTGCAATTGGCTGAAAAACAAAAACTCCGTTTCACTTACGGTGTTTCTGAACGTCAATTCCGTAACTTGTTTGTAGCAGCTACACGTGTTAAAGAAGGAACTCTTGGTTTCAACTTCATGACTTTGCTTGAACAACGTTTGGATAACGTTGTATTCCGTCTTGGTCTTGCAACTACTCGTCGTCAAGCACGTCAATTCGTAAACCACGGTCACATCCTCGTTGATGGCAAACGCGTTGATATCCCATCATACCGCGTAGCACCTGGTCAAGTTATCTCAGTTCGTGAAAAATCTATGAAAGTTCCTGCAATCCTTGAAGCTGTTGAAGCAACTAAAGGACGTCCAAACTTCGTATCATTCGATGCTGATAAACTTGAAGGTTCACTCGTTCGTCTTCCAGAACGTGATGAAATCAACACAGAAATCAACGAAGCACTTATCGTCGAATTCTACAACAAAATGATGTAATCTCGTTTCACACGAGTTATAACTCTAAGCCATATTTGGCTTAGAGTTTTTTTAATAAAACGCACAAAAATGTTGAACTCAAAATAAAAAAATCTGCATTAACGCAGATTTTTTGTCACCGAATCTCCATAATATCCTCAAGCCCCAAGCGGAAACTTGGGTTGCCGGTTTCCTCAGAAGTTCCAAAAGGAATGATGAGTTCTGGGCGGTATTTTTTATCGACCTTGAGAATCTCATTAATTTTTTCTGTGCGTTTATAGCCAAGGACAACATTTGCTTTATAACCTTTATCATATATAGCATAGAGCAAGTTCATTGTGACCAGACCCGTTGTAATGGACATATAGGTATTGAGGTATTCAGCATCAAAACCATTGACATAAGCTTGATAGCGTTGAGTAAAACGTTCCATGTCCAGACTTGATAGTTCTTCACTTCCGCGCTCGCTAATAAGTCTAAGACGCTCCGCATATTGGCTGTCCGCAAAAATCATCAACAATCCACCCGCCGTTTCAATCTGTTCGTGGTTTGAAGGATTTACTTCTTTTAAAAGTGCAGCTTTGGCTTCAGCTGAATCAATAACGACAAAGTGCCAACTTTGAATGTTGATACCTGAAGGGGCTAGACGGGCAATTTTAATAATATCTTTTATTTCTTCAAGGGGGACTTTCTTGCTGTCAAACTTTTTGACGGCATGGCGTGATTGGGCTAATTCTAAATATTCCATTTCTTCCACTTTCTACTTTTTTACTAGAGCTATTTTAGCAAATATACATCGAAATCACATGAATTGAAAATGGGGATAATATGGTAAAATGGAAGAATGGAAAATACGCAAAAAATAGCTGAATTACTAAATATTAAAAGTTCACAAGTTCAAAAAGTGCTTGAACTGACAGCAGAAGGTAACACAGTACCTTTTATTGCCCGTTATCGAAAAGAGGTTACAGGCAGCTTAGATGAAGTTGAAATCAAAAAAATTATTGATGAAAACGACAGCCTGACAAAACTTTTGGATCGCAAAACAGCGGTTCTGTCAAAGATTGAGGAACAAGGCAAATTAACGGATCAGCTTAGAGCTCAAATAAATGCAGCTGAGAAGCTATCTGAAGTTGAAGATCTTTATCTCCCGTATAAAGAAAAACGCCGTACAAAAGCCACAGTGGCGAAAGAAAATGGTCTTTTCCCGCTTGCCCAACTCATTGTCAAAAACACAGCAAATCTTGAAGAAGAAGCAGAAAAATATACGAGTGAACCTTTTGCTACGGCAGCAAAGGCGCTTCAAGGTGCCATGGATATCCTAGCAGAAGCTATCTCTGAGGATGCTAAATTGCGGAGCTGGCTGTTGAGCGAAGTGAAACAAAACAGCCTCTTAGAAAGTCGTCTGAAAGAGCAAAGCCTCGATGAGAAAAAAGTCTTCCAAATTTATTATGAATTTGCGGAGAAAGTGTCTGAACTTCCGAATCATCGTGTGCTCGCCTTGAATCGTGGTGAAAAGATGGGCGTTCTTTCTGTAAAGTTTGAACATAATGAAGATAAAATTTTACGCTTTTTTGAAAATCGTTTTGCTGCACGAAACAACAAATACATGAGTTTGGCCATTAAAGAAGCAGTGAAGAAAAAGCTGCTTCCAGCAATGGAACGTGCAGTACGGGGAGAATTAACGGAAAAAGCTGAAGATGCAGCCATTGAAGTATTTGGTGAAAACTTGAAAAACTTGCTCTTGGTGGCACCGCTTAAAGGGCGTACGGTGATGGGCTTTGACCCCGCTTATCGTACAGGAGCAAAGCTTGCCATTGTGGACGCGACAGGTAAACTCTTGACGACGACAGTTATCTACCCTGTAAAACCAGCCAATGCGAGTCAAATTGCCCAAGCTAAAAAGGATTTAGCAGCGCTGATTTCTAAATATAAGGTCGATATGATAGCTATTGGTAATGGTACAGCCAGTCGTGAATCGGAAGCATTTGTGGCTGAGGTCTTAAAAGAAAACAGTCTTTCTGATGTCTTTTATGTCATCGTCAGTGAATCTGGGGCTTCTGTTTATTCGGCTTCAGAGTTGGCGCGTGAAGAGTTTCCGGACCTGACGGTGGAGAAACGTTCGGCTATTTCCATTGCAAGAAGGCTGCAAGATCCTTTGGCTGAGTTAGTGAAAATAGAACCGAAAGCTATTGGTGTAGGCCAATATCAACATGATGTTGCAGAGAAGAAACTTACCGAAAACTTGGACTTTGTTGTTGAAACGGTCGTCAATCAAGTTGGTGTCAATGTAAATACAGCAAGTCCAGCGCTTCTTTCACACGTTGCTGGTTTTAACAAAACTTTAGCCAACAATGTCGTGAAGTTTCGTGAGGAAAATGGAGCACTCGCGAGTCGTGCACAATTGAAAAAAGTTCCTCGTTTAGGGGCGAAAGCTTTTGAGCAAGCAGCAGGCTTCCTTCGTATCCCTGATGCAAAGAATTTTCTTGACAATACTGGAGTTCATCCAGAGTCGTATAAAGTGGTTGAAAAATTACTCGAAACGCTTGATATAGCTGATCTTGATGCGCATTCAGCAACAATTTTGAAAAAAGTAAATATTGCCGAAATGGCAGAAAAACTTGGGGTTGGGCGCGAAACATTGACAGATATTATTGCTGATTTGACAAAACCAGGGCGTGATTTACGTGATAATTTTGATGCACCCATCTTACGTCAAGATGTTCTTTCTGCGGGAGATTTGCGTGTGGGTCAAAAACTTGAGGGCGCAGTGCGTAATGTTGTCGATTTTGGAGCTTTTGTGGATATTGGTATAAAAAATGACGGATTAATTCACGTTTCTGACTTGAGCAAAAACTTTGTGAAAAATCCTCATGAAGTTGTCGCTGTAGGACAAATCGTAACCGTTTGGGTAAAATCAATTGACCAAGAGCGTGGTAAGATTAATTTAACTTTGGTTGAACCCCGTGAACAATGAGGAATTGACGGACTATGTGCGCCGACTTTCTGTAGAGAAATTTGCGCGTCCTTTTCTGCACACTGCGCAGTGGAATAGTCGGTTACGCAGTACGGGCGGTCGCTTCTTTCCTAAGGATATGCATTTGGATTTTAACCCTAAAATGGCAAATCGAGCAGAGTTTGATGGTATTATTCTCCATGAGTTGGTTCATTATCATCTCTATGCCCAGCAAAGAGGTTATAAGCATAAGGACAGGGAGTTTAAGGTCTTACTTGCTCAAGTGGGAGGTCTGCGTTATGCTCCATCCCTAAGAGAAGCTAAGCATACTTATGTGTGTCAAAGCTGTCAACAAATTTATCAACGCCAACGTAAAATTGATACAAAAAAATATGCCTGTGGCAAATGCTATGGAAAACTAAAAGAACAAGGATGATTTCTTGTTCTTTTTTTGTGTTAATTTTCTTTTTTTTTTCGTATTAGTTAGTGAAGCTTTTATCAAGATTTGCTAAGGAGGGAGCAATGAAAAGGAAAAAAGATTGGCACTATTTATGATCTTAAGCATTACCCAATTATTTATTGCTGTGTTTATAGTTGTAAAAAGGGAGGATTTTATTTACCTCTTTCCCGCAAAAGAGCCACAAACTTTAAGAGATTTAGCCTATGACAGAGACAAACGTTTGGGCTATACCGTTCATGTCAAAGAAGACGGAAAACGAGTGCCTTATTTGGTTCTCACAAAAAATTATATTGGGCAAGGCCATGTTTTGTTATTAAGGAAATATCTTGTGGATCCGCCTATGGCTTTTCGAGAAGGTTGGGAGGAAGCCTATTATGGACAGAGTATACCTGATGCTTTTATGCAGAAAGACTTTATTCAGCGTTTGTCCAAAGATGTGCAAGAAAATATTCCCCTCACAGAGCTTGGGATAAAACCCTCAGAAGAAAATGCAGGAACGGGGCACATAGAAAAAATAAAGCGAAAGCTTTTCTTACTTTCGGACATTGATGTAGGAAATTATAAGTATAGAGTTCGTTTTGAAGATGACTGTAACTTAATGTATTTTAAGCGGAAAGGGGGAGTAAAAGAAGGCAGATTAGCTTATTTAGAGGGGGATTTTACTCCTTACAGTTGGTGGCTCCGTACGGCTTTTGCGACGGCCTCCACAGTGGTTAGCGCCGTTGATTATGAGGGGATGTTATCAGGTGGAGGAGTTGTCTACCCCGCTCATATCCGCCCAGCTTTCACGCTTCCACCTGAAACAGAGGTAGAGAAACAAGAGAGTAATGGGCAGATAATGTATGTACTTAAAATAGATAAATAAAGCGGCGGAGACAAAATTAACAGTTAACGTCTTTCAATTAAAAGGCAAAAAAATCACTCAAGGATGATATGTAAGATTATTCTGTTCCGCAATATATTCTTAATGAAAAAATTTGCATGTCGTAAGAAAAAAGCGTAAAATAGAAAAAATATATTTTTATGGGGGCTCTAATCTAATGCTTAATTCAGAAACCATTGCTTTAATGCCGAAAGTTGAACTTCATTGTCATCTTGATGGTTCACTCAGTTTGTCTTGTATTAAGCAGTTGGCTAATAACATGGGGCACGATTTAAATATGAGTGATGATGAAATACTGAAACGTGCACAAGCGCCCGAAACGACTCAAAGTCTTTTGGAGTATCTGGAGCGCTTTGACTTTGTCTTGCCTTTACTTCAAAGCTATGTGAATCTTGAGATGGCGGCTTATGATGTGGTTCGTCAAGCTGCCGAGGATAATGTCAAATATATTGAAATTCGCTTTGCTCCGGGTCAACATTTAGAAAAAAATCTAGAACTTGAAGAAGCCGTAGAAGCTGTAATTGCTGGTGTTTCTCGTGCCGAAGAAGATTTTGACATTATTGCCAATGTTCTCATTTGTGGTTTACGTCAGTTACCGGTTGAACGTTTAGAAAAATTGGTGCCCCTTTTTGATGAAATTGATGATGAACATCTGGTTGGCTTTGATATGGCAGGTGATGAGGTGAACTATCCGCAGGTAAAATTTAAAAACTTGCTGGATAAGGTGACATGCCGTGGTGTACAAGTCACACTGCATGCAGGCGAGTGTCCAGGGTGCGAACAAAACATCATTGATTCTGTCGAGATGGGAGCAACACGTTTGGGCCATGGCATCATGACGAAAGAGCTTCCGGATTATCAACATGTTTTGTTGGAGTTGGGGATCGTTTTGGAAATGGCACCAACCAGTAATTTTCAAACCAAAGCTATCCGTCATCTTGAAGAATATCCTTTTTTGGAATTGTATAAGAAAGGTCTTCATGTAACTGTAAATACTGACAATCGCACAGTGAGCAATACCAATTTGCAGAAGGAGTATGAGAAAATTGCAGAATGGTATGATTTTCAAGTGAGTGATTTTGAGAGAATCAATCATTATGCTATTGATGGGGCTTTTATTAGTGAAGAGGAAAAAGAGGCCCTGCACCAGCGGTTTTCCGATGAATATGCACAGATAAAAAAAACTGAGTGAACTCAGGTTTTTTTAATGAAGCAAAAGGATAAAAGTAAAGAATAGTAGAAAGCCACCAAAAAAGAAGCTCGTCACATCTTGTCTTCTTTCGTTTTTCTGAAAGGCATGATAAAGCAAGAGGCCCATCAAACCACCAGAAGTATTTGTGATGACATCGGTTATATCGGTGGCTCCGATTCCGAAAATAAATTGAAGGATTTCGACAAAGAGACTGATAAGGAAGATTATTCCCCATTTTCCGAGGAAGCTCCGTTCTGAAAAGCGGCCCATAAAAAAGCCAAAAGGGATGAAAATAAGGACGTTAAAAAGGATTTCTAAACGCCCACCAGAAGCATCAAAAGGTGAAACATTTAGACTACGGGAAGGGAAAAAATGCGCTGTATTTATCGTATGTGTGATGTCAAATTTAAAAAGAATCCCCCAAAATAGAAACAGAAGATAATAAGCAAAGATAATTTTGGAGAATTTATACATGAAAGGCCTCAGCTATTTAAACGTTTTTTACCCTTAATTATAGTAAGATAACTGAAAATAAGCTTAATACGCTCAAAATAACAAAACCAAAAACCACATCTTAAGATGTGGTTTTGTATTATTTTTCATCAGGTGTCATAATCATCGGAACGATGAGTGGACGACGTTCAGTTTGTTTATAAAGGAACGGAGCCAACGCTTCACGCATGGCGCGTGCTACGACAGCTTCGTTAACATTTTCTGTGTTGAGCATGGCTTCACGGATAGCATTGAAAAGTACACGTTGACCGTTACGGATCAAATCACCAGACTCACGCATGTAAATAAAGCCACGGCTTAACATATCAGGACCTGCAAGCACTGTTTTATTTTTGAAATCTACGGTAGCAACAGCAAGTACAATACCATCTTCAGCAAGCTCATGACGGTCATGAAGCACCGCATTACCAACATCACCAATACCTGAGCCATCAACATAAGTGTCAGCAGCAGGGAAATGATCAGCATAGCGTGCCGAATCAGCAGTTAAAGCCAGAACATCACCATTTTCGAAAATGAAACAATTTTCTTTGGGAACACCAGTGTCTTGAGCGAGTCCAGCATGAATTTTTAACATGCGGTACTCACCATGAACAGGCATGAAGTATTTTGGTTTAATCAAACGGAGCATTAATTTTTGCTCCTGTTGTCCACCGTGACCGGAAGTGTGAATGTTGTTCATCTTACCATAAACCACGGTTGCACCAGCTTCGGTGATTGTATTAGCCAATTGGTTTACACCATGTGTGTTACCTGGAATCGCGTTAGATGAGAAGACAACGGTGTCTCCCATTTGTAATGTGATATGACGGTGCATACCATTAGCGATGCGGCTTAGAGCAGCCATTGGTTCACCTTGAGAACCTGTACACATGATGAGCAGTTCACTTGAATTGTATTGGTTCACCTCGTTGGGTTCAATAAAAGTTCCTTTAGGCGCTTTAATGTATCCAAGCTCAAGACCGTTAACAATGGCTTTTTCCATAGAACGTCCAAAGACAACAATCTTACGTCCAGTTTTCACAGCGCCATCAACGGCTTGTTGTAAACGGAAGATATTTGAAGCGAAAGAAGCGAAAATAATACGTCCTTCAATGCGCTCAAAAATCTTCATGATGTTTTGACCAACAACTTTTTCAGAGTGGGAGAAAATTGGAATTTCGGCATTGGTTGAGTCTGAGAGAAGAAGCAAAACGCCTTCTTCCCCGAGAGCAGCCATACGATGCAAATCAGCGGGCTCACCAACAGGTGTAAAGTCAAACTTAAAGTCACCTGTGGCTACAACTTTACCTTGGGGTGTTTCGACAACAATACCCAAAGGTTCTGGAATGGAGTGCGTTGTGCGGAAGAAGTTAACACTTAAATTGTTAAACTTAATTTCGCTATCCGCATGAATTTCAAAGAGTTTTGCATCACGCAAAAGCCCATGTTCTTCTAATTTTCCACGAATTAAAGCAAGAGATAACGGCCCTGCATAAATAGGGATATTTGCTTGCTTAAGCAAGAAGGGAATACCACCGATGTGGTCCTCGTGTCCGTGTGTAATGAAGAGCCCTTTGATACGGTCGATATTTTCGACAATATAACTATAGTCAGGGATAACATAATCGACACCTAAAAGGTCATCTTCTGGGAATTTTATACCGGCATCGATGATGATAATTTCATCTTGATATTCGACACCATATGTGTTTTTACCGATTTCGCCCAGTCCGCCAATAGCGTAAACTGCGACTTCGTCGGAGTTAATTTTTAATGGTTTAATCATTGTTTTCTTTCTATACATATTTGTATGACAAAATCACTTTAGAGTGGTGACTTTCGTCCTTTTCTAAAGTGTTTTGCAGTAAATCTTTTGATGATGCGGGTGGCAAGCATCTTTTTTTAATTAAAAGCTTGTAATTTCAAGGCCACCGTTTTCTTTTTCATATTCAACAGCTTCGTCTGAAAGTGAATCGATGAATTCAACGTGATAGTCTGTGTTTGCAGCCAAAAGTTCGCGCGCTAAGATGACACCTTCACGTGTATCTGTAACATCAAGGTCAAGGTAGAGAACCTTAGTTGTTTCACGACGTGGTGAACGTGTTTTATCTTCTTGGTAAAATGCTTTGAAAATCATATTATATTTGAGCGAATAAAAATTCGCTTTCCTTTCTTTTGTTTCCGAGTGTTTCAGTTTTACAGTTACTTTCATTTTAGCATAAAATGGAGATAATGAAAAGCAAAGGTTTA
>Ga0157358_1001233_pt1 | contig 11130 bp, 12 predicted proteins | sample AttcapACBM2_FD_111484 | JGI IMG/M metagenome (GOLD analysis project Ga0157358, IMG submission 111484) | Fungus gardens microbial communities from leaf cutter ant in Botucatu, State of São Paulo, Brazil - Atta capiguara ACBM2 | ecosystem: Host-associated > Fungi > Mycelium > Unclassified ...
AGAGAGAGAACTGTATGCTTACAAGATTTTAGAAATCTTTCATATGGATTTGGTTTCCATTCTTTATGTTCATTCTCTGTATTTTTAGACTAATATATAAGCTATAAGTGAAAAGAAGTAAGAGAGAGGATCCCCATCCAAATTCTCCCACTCAAGATCAGTATTATGATCTCAAGACCTTAGAGTGGGTTAAGAAAAGAAACCTTGTATAGAGTTTACACAAGAGAACTTAATAGAGAACTCTGTACAAGATTGTCTACCTTATATACTAAAACTCCATGGTCCATGCTAACTACTTCTAGCCTACCCTAAATAACCATGTGTTTGCCTTAAGGTTAATATATATTAAATATGCTATATAATATCATTCTTCTAAAACCTTCTATGTCCTTTTCATATGACATATAATCATAGAGCTGTGACTGTGACTGAATCATGGAATATGTGACAGCTTGATGTCACACTAACCCTAACCTTAAGTTTAAGAATAAAAAGAAAAGTGAAAAAGGAACTGTTAAATGAAAAAGCTAGTGTCCAAGGTTTACAACTCTGATATTACCCCCTCTTCAAGGTTCCTACTCCTGGAGGAACTTATTGGTTTTCCTTTTCATCCTACTGTCCTATTTTTCCCTTTCTAATTCCTCCAATTTCTTTCCAACTTCCTTAGACATTCATCTTCAAATTTCCCATCATCCTATCTATACAATATTCTCACTGTATACCTTTCTGGCAATTCTCCCCTTCTAGAGTCTCTCTCTTCTACCTGATCTAACTTTTCTTGTCTCCTTACTTCTGCTTTTACCCTCCCCTCAAACTCTGCTACTAACTCCTTTGTATTCTCCAAGTTCTCTTCTCTTTTCCAGCTATCATATTCTGCTGTAAATCCCTTTTATCACACCAAATACTTCATTATTCCCTTTACTTTTCTTTTATTCAATATTTTTTCTACCTTCCATTCCTCAACTCCTTCTACTGTTATTAGTTTTACTTTCTCCCTTTTTTGTCCTCCTACTTGCTCTTTATACTATACTACTTAACTGATATTTACTACTAGGTGAATTCTTAGACATCGGTAGTCATAATTTGACTGCATTGGTAGATACTTCCTTGTCAATGGTGTATGGACCTATAAATCAATCCACTAACTTCTTTGCTGGTCTTTCTTTAAACACCAAGTCCTTTGTACTCAACAGAACTTTATCTCCCACTTTCTAGTTTTCAGCTTCCCTCCTTTTTCTATCTGCTTGTCTCTTCATCTCCTCCTATGCTCTTATTAATGCTGCTCCTGCCTCTTCTTGTACCTTTCTTATCCTTTCTGCAAACTCTGTTGCTTTATCCATTTTTTTTCTTCTCAAGTCCACCTCCATTCTCATTTCTCTTCTATAGTTTACCATAAATAGAGATATCTTAGTTGCTAAATGTACTTTGTTGTTTACTGCAAACTCAGCCAACACTAACCACTCTAGCCAGTTCTTCTGCCTGTAGTCAATGAAGAACCTAAGATACTATTCCAGTTCCTAGTTCATTCTCTCTATCTGCCCATCTGTTTGTAGATAATATGATGTTGATAGCCTTGTTTCAATCTCTAACATCCTATTCAACTCTTTCATCATTTCTGTGGCAAACTGTGGTCCTCTATCTGACACAATACTCTCTGGAAAGCTGTGCAACTTCCATACATTGTCCCTAAACAACCTTGCTAACCCCTCTGCTGATGTTCTCTCTGTTGTTGTCACAAAATGCATTATTTTTGACAACCTATCACAGACCACCAGGATTGCATCTTTTCCAGCTACTACTGGTAACTTTATAATAAAGTTTACTGTCAGATAAGTCTATGGTTTCTCCAGTACCTTACTCAACTTCAACTTTTCTACTAGCATCTCTGTCCTGTTCTTTATCCTCTGACACATATCACATTCTTCCACATATTTTCCTACATCTTTTATCACTCCTGGCCACCAATAATTCCTTGTTACTAACTCCATTGTCTTCCACTTTACTTTATGTTCTGCTATCAGCATATTATGATGCAACCAGATTATCTCTACTCTTAACTCCTCATCTTTCAGTACATATACCTTCCCCTCTTTCAACACTAAATCTCTCTTGATTTGCCACTCCTCTTCTTGTAACACTTTTACCCCTACCTTCTTTATCTTCTCTACTACTCTAACTACCTCTTTGTCTTTACTTCTAGCTTTTTTTATCTTTTCTAATATATCTACTTTAGGTCCTTCTATTACTACCTCATATAAATTATGCAACCAACAGTCCTTAATAAATACTTGGTTGTTATTATCCTTTTCTACACCTACTTTCCAGTCCAGTCTCCTACTTAATCTATCTGCCTTTCCCATTTTTGTTCCTAGCACATGTTTCAGGGTAAAATCAAATCTGGACAAATACAAAGCCCAACAGGCTTGTCTCTAATTCAACTTTTGTGCTTTCATAAAGTACTCTAAGTTCTTGTAGTCTGGACTGACTTTGAATTTGTACTTTGCATCCTTTAGTAAATGCCTCCAATTTTCCAATCCCCTTACTACTGCCAATATCTCCTTATCATGAATCTCATGGTTTCTCTCTGTCTCATTTGGAGATTTTGAGAGGAAAGCTACTGGTCTCCAGTTCCAGTCTTCACACTCCATATATAACACTCCTCTTATAGCATAGTCTGATGTGTCAACTTCCATCCTCATTTTTTTGTCTAGATCCAGTGCTGTTAATACTGGTTCTTTTGTAAATCTCTTCTTTAACTCTTTGAACATCTTTTGTTGTCTTTCTGTCCACTCCCACTTATATTCCTTCTTTACCAGATCATGTAGAGGCTAGGCTATAGATGCAAAGTTTTTAATGAACTGGTAGTAGTAATTTGCTAGTTCTAAAAACTTTTGTATGTCCTTGACACACTTGGATATTGGTCAGTCTAGTACTCCCTTCACCTTCTCTTCTTCCATCTTTATACCCTCTGGTCCTATTACCACTCCTAGAAACCTTACTTCTTTCACCTTCCACTTGCACTTCTCCAGCTTCACATATAGGTTGTTTTCTGCCAGTCTCTTCACTACTTCCTCTACCAGCTCATCATGTCCTTTCTCTCTCTCTGTCCTAATTATTATATTGTTTGTGAAGCTCACTACTTTCCCAGTATTAATAAGATTCTACAAGATCTCATTCATCATAGTCTAGAACATCAATAGTGAATTCATCAATCCAAAAAACATCATGGTTGGTTTGAATGACCCTTCTGGTGTTGTAAATGCTGCTTTCCACTCATCTCCCTCTGTTATCCTCACATTATTATACCCCCACCATAGATCCATCTTTGTAAATACCCTTTTTGTGCCTATATTTTCCACTATGTCTGAAATCAAAGGCAAGGAGTAGTTATTTTTGATCATCCACTCATTGAGATATCTATAATCTTACACCATTCTCTTCTTCCCATCTTTTTTCCCTACAAAGAACACTGGTGCTATTTGAGGTGACTTTGAGGATCTAATGTACCCTTTCCTTAGTTGTTCTATTATAAACTCATGTATCTCTTCCCTTGAGGAAGATAATGGATATACCTTTCCCTTCCTTGGCACAAAACCTTCTCTCATATCTATAGCATGATCCCACAGCTTTTCAGTGGGTATTCTTTCACTTGCTTTCCTGCCAAAGACCTGAATCCACTTATGGAGTCTCTCCAGAACCAGCTTCTTTGCTTTCACTTCTGATTTTGCCACCACTATCTTCTCTCCCCAAATCTCACACTCTTTTGCTACTTTTTGTACTTCTCTTTTTCTTTCTTTCTTTCTTTGGTCTTTATTTTCCTTTTCCTTTTCTTTTCTCTCTTCTTGTCTCTTTCCTTCTTCTTCCTTTTGCTCATCCTCCTTCTGCTTTTGCCATTCCAACTTTCCCTACTTTGGTTTCTACTGCTTTCCATGCTTCTCTGGACATCTTGTTATCTTTACCTCCCCAGTTTTCCAGTCAATTTCAGGATTGTGGTGAGCTAGCCATGGCATCTCTAAGATCACCTTCCACTTCTGCCCTTCTATCACATCAATTTTCATTCTCTCTCTATGTCTCTTGTAATAAATGTTAACTTTCACTGTATGTTCTATTGGCCCCTCTTTATTCAACGTTATATCCACATTTCTTATATAAATTGGTCTTTCTATTTTTTCCCTATTTTCTTGCAAACTCCAAACTCATTACCAACTCTGTAGTACCACTGTCCAACAATGCCTCTACTGTTATTCCTTCCTGCATGTCAATTCTCTCCAGTCTGATTTTCACCATTACTTTTCTTAATATATTCCCATTGTCAAGACTATATGTAGATGTATTTTCTACTACTTTAGCAAGTATAGCAAACCTATTATTACTGAGACCTAGTCAAGGACTACTAAATCTCCTTCCCCATTTAAATTTTCTTGTCCATATTTCAGCCTTATTCCCTTCCCAATTCTGTTCTCTGTTCTTCTATTTCTACAGTTTCTAGCTAAATGTCCAAATTCTCCACAACTATAACAGTTCCTATTGCTCCTATCTACCTCCATGGTATATAGGTTTTGTTGTGCAAACCCTGCCCTCTGATTGGAGCATACCATTACCACACTTGTTCTTTCTACTCCTTCTATCAGAGTAGGCCCCATTGATACCTGCTATTGGGGCATTTCTTGTCTCCTTGGCCAGACTTGGAGCTGTAACCATAGTTGTCATGGTGTCTCTCCAAAGTTCACTCTTGGAGCTAGTGCCCTGTTGTCTTTTCACCTTTTCAACCTCTCTTCTTCTCTCTTACTTTTCCTCCAATTCCTGTCCAGGGTGATTGCACTGTCATACTACTGCTCAATTGAGCTTGGCTACCATTCTGACTCCATGAGCCTCTGGTATATTATGGTGTTAATTCCCTTCTTAAATTCTTCTACCAATGGTCTCCTCTCATATCTGCTTCTTCTTGCCACCCTCCTGAACTCCTATACAAATTCCTCCATTGTTCTTCCTCTCTGCTCCAACCTCTTTAGTTTGGCTACTTTTACTGATTCTTCATCTTCTTCTCCAAATTCTTTCCTTATGTCTGCTAAAAATTTTCCAACTGTCTTGTATTCCAGTAGTCCACCCTCCAGATCTTCTAATATATTCTCCTTCCACACATCTGCTACTTTTTCTTGCACATATGACAACATCCACTGGATTTGTTCTTTCACTAGTGCTCCTCTTATCCTCATTTGTATATATAGCTTGCATACTGTGATAAATCCAGCTACTCTTCCAGAACTTCCATCAAACTCCTGTGGCCTTGCTACTTCAACCCGTATATTGGGTTGTGAAAGTGTTGCTACTCCCTCTGCTCCTCCCAGGTCTGCTTGTGCAATTATTGCTTGCAGTGCTGTCAGCTGCTTCTACTGTTGTTAAACCACCTGTTCCAAGTTAATGTTGTATCAACTTATGGTGTATGGTGGTGGTAGTGTTGTTGGTGATGATGGTGGTAGTGATAGTGATGCAGGTAGTGGTGACCGGTTGTCAGAAAGCACTGATCTTATGTTGGATTTACTCCCTAACTTGTATTCTAATTCCAACATTTTTCTCTGTAAGGGCTAGTGGCACTTTTTTTGTCCACCTCACCCTATCTACTGACTACTTATCTACTGCCTTACTAGCTAATGGATTTCTGGCTAATATCCCTAAGGAGGAAATCTCTAAGCTAGATACTTTCTTTACTAGACAATGTCATTTCTTTACATGAACAGGTCACAAGAGGACACTGCAGCACAAGGCTTTTACACAAAAAAAAGGCTAGCTAGTATATCTACACAAGGTAATATATCCACCTGCACCAGTAGGCTTTTGTTATAACTTAGATCTAAGGGTTAGAACAAAAACTACTGCTTATATTGAGTAACACAAGAGAACTTGATAGAGAACTCTATACAGAAACATCTACCTTATATACTAAACTACCATGGCCCATGCTACTACTTCTCTAGCCTACTCTAAAGACCATGTGTTTGCCTTAAGGCTAACATATGTACTATACGTTGTTATAATATCATCTATCCAGAACCTTCTACATTGTTCTCTCACATCATGTGAGCATGTGACTTCTGTGACCATGTCATGTGACCTATGATAGTATCACACTTTGTCTTCTTTGTCTTCTACTCAACCATAAAAATAAGAGAAAATAAAATAGAAACCAAGTTTATTATCTTTAATTCTGACACTTATCTTCATTCTGATATATAATCAACATACTATAAGAAACTTGAAAACCCTACTTGTCTCTCTATTGAATATTAGTAGCTTGAACACTTCTATATTTAACCTAATGTTAGATCTTGGAGCTGCCAATGACAAGGATCAAGCAGAAAAGAGATTATGCTAGAGTGTAACAAGAACTATGTAATACTAGTCCTTAACTATGCACTAAAGAATTTAAAGGGGACATTATCAGTATCAGAAATCAATGATGTAGAAACAATAATATCAAAAACAACTAGAATACATAAAACTCTTAAGAAAGCTCTTATGAATATAAAAGAATGAAGTTAGGAAGAATATACAAAGAAATATACAAGTATTATCTGCTCATGAACACTTTCCCTGGCTAATACACTCCTAAACAGTAAACCTTATGCTGTATAACAAGCTTTTTTAGAAAATCTGGTGAATAGATTGCAAAGCTCCTTCAGAGTTTCCAATAATACTATTTATTCCAGATGATGTACCCCAAAGGCATCTTTCAAGTCAAACCTTACAACTGGAGATATTAACTGGTACTCACTTTGCCAGCCTTTCCCAGACTACTAGAACTCTTGGAAACTTATCCAAAAGTGATAACAGGTACTAATGACATTTACTCAATAAAATAAAGTTAAACTGCTCTTGAGTAAGAATATTCAGATAGAGATTCTCTCTTTTTACTCCTCTCCACTCATGTCTTATATATATTAGTCTAAAAATACAAAGAATGGAACTAGAAAATGAAGACCAAAACTATAATAAAGCTTTCTAAGACCTTGTATGTTATGACTCAAAGACTGTAAAGTTGATCAATAATAAATAGAACCTTGTATTAGAGTTAACACAAGAGAACTCAATAGAGAATTCTGTATAGGATTGTCTACCTTATATACTAAAACTTCATGGTCCATGCTACTACTACTTTAGCCTACCCTAAATAACCATGTATTTGCCTTAAGGTCAATATATGTTGAACATGCTGTATAATGCTTTCTAAAACCTTTTATATCCTTCTATTGCTACCACATGACTTGTGACCATTACTGTGACCATGTCATGTATGTCATTGTGACTGTTATATTATGCTAAGCCCTAACCCTTATTCCCAGAACAGAAACTAAAAGAAAAGAAAATTAAAAGAAACTTGGGTCCAAACTTTGTAAGTCTAACATTGTAAGTACATGGCCATTTCTTCATCTGCAACCCAACATCAATCCAATGATTGATCTTTACTTGTAAGAGCCCATTCTATTCTTCTTTTTTCCATTTCCATAGCTGCTTCTTTCCATTTCTTTATTCTGGACTCTGTTAGCTTCCAATCTGACAAGTTTCTACCTTATTTAACTGTCCAAACATGTGTAACTTGGTAAAACTCTCTTGTAAGTGCACATAATTTATAGCTAGCTGTTTGTGAGTGGTATTTCTTGTTTTCAGAGACCTTATCTACTCAAGATCTAGTTTGGTTAATAGTTACCACATCACTTCTTGACTACTGTTCACTTCAGAGAATCTAAGGCATCATTTAGAAGTGTAAGTCCTTTTTGATAATGCCTTCAAAAAGGTTTTATATCTTAGGAGATTACATGTTTTCATGAAAAAACATTTTCCAGCACAACATCATTATCTCTTCTCCTCATCCTGCTTGAGCTATCAGTGTCTATATAGCTACTATCTGCTTTTGTTGCTGTCTTATAACTTGTTTAAAATTTATTGAGCCATGTTGACTTATATTGTAGTAAATAGGAGATGAATTGACTAGTGTGAGTGCTAATGATAGTAGTAGTGTAAGGATAAGGAAGTATAAAGAGATAGAATAGAACTAGTGCTAGTTTCCCCCTCTAGCTTGTACTTAGAACTTGACTCAATATTTGTAAGTATTAGTGGGCTTTCTTCAAATTTCATCTCATACTATCTACTAACTATCTAAACTACCAACTACTACCCTAATTAAACTGTAAATAATTTTGACCTAAAAAGGTTATTCTACTTTAAACAGTGTTTTAGGGATACCTGCTATTCTCTTGCATGTACAGATTGCAAGTATCTATTACAGCACAGAGCTACTACTTGAAAAAACTATCTAACATATCTACACAAGGTTTTATGTTCACAAAGCATCAGTAGGCTTTAATGTAATATAACCAACTAGGCTTCTCCTACATAGTTAGAATACCCCTTAAGCCTAGGATCTAGCTATTCTTCTTGATTAAGAATGGTGTTACTCCTAGTTGAGGATGATGAGAGAGTTAAGAAAGAAAGAAAGAGAAGACTCTGAGTTAGGTAGTCTTAAGAAGGAGTATCAAGTTTTAATATTACAACTCAAAACTCAGTAATAAGTCAAAAGATGAATCTTGTATAAGATTTATACAAGAGAACTCAATAGAGTTCCTAGTACAAAGTGTTTATCTTATATACTAGCTAGGTAGTCTATATAAGATCTTATCTAACCTATTCTAAAGGCTATATGCTATCTATAAGGTCAATATATGGTAAATATGCTATACCTAATTCTAAGTCCAATATAAGAAAATAAACAATAAATAAATAAAAATGAGAAAGATTAAAAAACAAAGTTTACTATCTTCAACTCTGATATCTTATAGATAGCATATAGCCTTTAGAGTAGGTTAGATAAGGCCTTATACAAACCAACTAGCTAGCATATATAAAATAGACGCTTTGTACTAGAAACTTTATTTGTTAACTTAATACTTTGAGTTCTTAATCATAACAAGAAGTAATAGTGGAAGAACTAGAAGTAGAGATAATAATAATAATAATAGCTAAAGAAAAGATAGCTAAAGTAACAAAAACTGAAGTTAAAGTATTAAGAGATGATGAGTGACAAATAGATATGAAGTTAGTATTAAAGGAAAAGAAGGTATATATATCAAAGAATAAGAAGTTAAGAGTAGAGATTATTTAGTTGTATCATAATATGCTACCAGTAAAATATGGAGAATAATAGAAGATAATAGAGTTGGTGACAAGAAATTATTGGTTGTTATAATATGTTCTTGACTCTATTATTGAAATATAGTTTTATTTTATTTTTTATGGATTTTACTTTATTTTATTTAGTTTTAGTTCTTTTTAGTTTTTTTTAATTTAGCAATAGATATTTACATGACTATAGTATATAACTATATTATATGAGATAACATTATAGATCTAGAAGAAGATAGAAGATTTTAGTATAATAATGTTAGGAGGTATAGCTATGGCATGTCTATCTTGTAGTTAAGGCATAGTAAACTTATAGACAATATATAGATATTAGAATAAGTTATATATTGTAGAGCACAAACCAGCATATACTGGTTCTATATAAGTTTGTGCATCTTCATTGTTACTAGTATTGTTACAACTCAAGTTTCAGTGATAAGTCAAAAGAAAAACCATGTATTAGAGTTAACACAAGAGAACTCAATGAAGTTTCTAGTATAATGTATCTATCTTATATATACTAGACCAATAGTCTATGCTATATAAATTCTAGCTTATTTTAAAGACTATACATATTATATACTGTTGACATATGATATAACATTATTCTTTTATTATAATGTGTAACAGTTGTGACAGTCATGTGTAATGTTATACTAACCTCTAATTCTAAGTCTAAAAATAAATAGAGTCTACTATCTTCAACTCTGACAAGTATTGGTTATTATAACATTAGTAGTCAAAATTGACAAAGAATATAAAAATATATATAAATAGATATAATTTGTATGTTAGAGAATAAAGAATAGGATAAAAGCATTAGTAGAGAAGTTAATAATGAATAAGATACTAAAAATCTATGAATATATCTAATAGTTGACTTTATCACAAAGTTATTATTAGTAACAAGGAAGATGTGATTTTGGTAGTTTGTAATAAATTGTCCAAAATGGCATATTTTGTAACAATAACAGAATAAATGTTAGTAAAGAAATTAGCAAGATTACTTAGAACAATATATAGAAGCTATATTGGTTGTTTGAGAGTATGATTTTAAATAAAAAACCACAGTTTGCAGTGAAGTTAACTAAAGAGCTGAATAAAATTTTGGAAATTGAAACAAAGTTGTTGACATCATTTCACTTACAAACAGATAAACAAATAGAACATATAAATTAAAAGTTGGAATAATACTTGAAATTCTTTGTAAATCATAAACAAAAAAATTGGCTAGAATAGTTAGTAATAGTAGAATTTACAGTAAACAATAAAATATATTCAGCAACTAAAGTATCTCTATTTATAGCAAATTATGGTAGAGAACTGAGAATAGAAACAAACATCAGAAGAAAAGAAAAAGTTAAAAAGACAATAAAGTTTGCAAAGAGAACAAAGAAGATTCAAAAAGAAGCAAAAGTAGCATTTGTTAGACTTAAAAACAGTAAACTTATTTCTTTCCTATTTTTCTTCTATTATTTAAGTTTCTCTTATTTTTCTATTTTAATTTTTCTTTATTCTTTCTTTATTTTTAATTTAGTAAAGAGAATAGTATACATCATATATGATTGTCACAGCTATTGCAAGTAATATGACAATACATGATGGCTGTTACAAGTTAGTTACATATAACATAGTTACAGTTACAATGTTATATAATATCTAAAAGTGTTATGACTTATGTTTAAGTAATAGAATAAAAAACAGCTTTTATATTAAGTAACACAAGAGAACTTAATAGAGTTTCAAGTACTAACTAATCTACCTTATATACTACAGACTATGGTATTGTGGCAACCATTAGACACTCAAGGTCCAATGATCTCACTAATGAGTAAACCTCAAAGGAGAAGTATAATGTGGGAATTCACAAGAGAACTCGACAAGGAGCCTCTTCTTAATTAGAGTCCTATTTATACAAAGGGTTCATGGTCCGTGCTACTAATAAATAACCCT
>Ga0157358_1001234_pt1 | contig 11129 bp, 7 predicted proteins | sample AttcapACBM2_FD_111484 | JGI IMG/M metagenome (GOLD analysis project Ga0157358, IMG submission 111484) | Fungus gardens microbial communities from leaf cutter ant in Botucatu, State of São Paulo, Brazil - Atta capiguara ACBM2 | ecosystem: Host-associated > Fungi > Mycelium > Unclassified ...
GGTAGACAATCCTGTACAGAGTTCTCTATTGAGTTTTTATGTGTTTTACCCTAATACAAGGTTTTTCTTCATTGATCCACTCTAAGGTCTTTAAATTGTAACAGATATTGAGATAGCAACATTGTTTCTTATACTGGCATCAGATATAATGATGAAAGAGTGGGAGTCAGAAGATGTATTGATAGTGATGTTATCAAGATTATATAGATGATTCTTAATATCTTGAGTCTGAGAAAGAGTCAATAAGTTTCTTTCCCAGAGAAAACTCTTTATCAAAGAGAGAAAATGAAGGGAGGAATTTGTTACACCTATTATTCATATTGATTAATAGACTATTTAAACGAGATCTTTGCTTAGGCATTAAGTTGTTGAGGAATAAGCAATAAGTGATGTGTTTGTTTGACCCATCAGTGTTGATAATCAATTTGATGATATAATTGAAGGGAAGTGAGGATCCTCTGAGATAGAATCTACCATATAATTTCTTGAGATAAAGGTGAATAGTGATTAAGCCTGAAATGGCTTTAATTCTTGCCATGAGAGATGTTCAAAAAGCACTGGATATCCATAGTGCTACTCTTTGCTGTATTTTTCTAAGTACTTTGAGAGAATATTCAAGAAGGGCATTGTTGTAATACCACAACTAAAATTTGTATAACGTTATGGATAGTATACAGCACATGTATAATCATCCCTTTTGAAGAGGAATGAGACCTCTTGATGAGTTTCCTAACATTTTCATGCATTTGATAGTAGAGATGGCTTTGTTTGCATAGAAGTCAATATGATACTGAAATGATAGTTTTTAATTAAAGCAAAAACCAAAATATTGCTATATAGTTTTGGAAAGTAAAATAGAACCTCCAAGAGAGGTGAGGTCTAAAGGAGAAGGGTTGAAAACTCCACATAACCTAGAGAAATGAAATACTTCAGTTTTTCCATGTACAAATCAAGACTCAGACAATTATATTCCAAACCAATATATAACTTGGCTCATTTTTAGTAAAATTCAAGATAAATTCATATCAAATCAGGAAAATTACATAATATTCCCTGACTGCATGAAAAAGTATTGTTTTAAAATTGGAATTATGAAAGTTTTTAGTTTTAGATATTCTTTTAAAAGAACTGAAACTAAGGTTATTTAAGATTAGTTTAAACTAGACTAGGTGACTATTCTATAGTTATTATTACTAGAAATATAACTAGAAGTGTAACAATAGCTGAATAAAAAGCTGTCAAAGAAAACTCCTACTTTTACCAATTTATAATCTTGTTATTATTATATGGTAAAAGGAAAAGTAGTAATATTCTTTATATATTCTTCAGAATTTTATATTGGATTTACTTTTCTTTATTATATTGATGATGACAATGAAGAGGCATGTGACACTGCGGTCACATGACATGTCACATGGTGTGATATCATAAAGGCCTAGAATAGACTAAAGTGGTCTAGAAAGGTTTATGGTCTAGAAGAGTCTAGAGAAGTTGGGAAGAATCTAGACAATGATATCAAGGAGCATGTTAACTGTATTGCTACCACATAGTGTACACATGGTGCACTCATAGATGATGCATGGACTTAAAGATAGAATATGCAGTAGAAGCATAGTTATAGCACAGACCATAATATAATAGTATATATAAGGTAGCAATACAATAGAGACTCCTTGTCAAGTTCTCTTGTAATCCCCACTTGATATTCTACTGAGAGATTTATTGCTTGTGTTGCTATTGGTCTTTGTAACTAATGGTTGCCACAACACTTGTTGTAGCAATCACAAACTAAGATGACTCTTAGACTATACTTGTAAAGAAACCTATTCTTCTGTATTTTCTGATTAATTTACTTTTCTATACTTTGTTTTGTCATCTTTACTCATCTGCTGATCTATATATTAGTACTGACCTACTTTCCAAGTTGCCTATAATAACTTCTAACAGTCTAGATATATTGACTGACTTTTCTTTCTTATACTTTCTTAATCTTTTATAATACTCTGTAGTCTTTTATAGTATATTATTGTCTTCCATATTTACATTGATCTGCTTTCTCACATTCTAGACATATGTTACAATTTTAAGCTTAGCTTAGGTTATAACTTAGGCAAAGACTTAAGTGGGAATAGATGTTAGGATAACTATAAGAAAACTTGTTTTTGCATTAAGTTCAAGTACCTATACTTTGCCTCTAATCTTGCTGAACTCTATAATATTTTTGCTCTCCATAAGTTAGCACTTTACTATTTTTGCTAAACTCTGTAGTTTTTCTCAAACCAATCTGTTGAACTCTGTAGACTTCTACAAGCATGCTATTAAATTTTTTTATCAATCTTATTAGTATTTCTGCTGTAAATTTCCTTTCTTTCTCTTCTAGTAGAATTTTAGATATTTTCTATAAGAAGATCTATCTTTGCATAAAGTTTTTATACTTAAACTTTGCTTCTAACCCTATCAAACTCTATAGTATTTTTACTTTATGAGCCAGTATTTCTTTATCTTTGCCAAATCTTGTAGTCTTCTATAAGTAATCCTATCAAATCTTTCTAAATTCCTTAAGTATATTGTCAACCTCTATTCTCAAATTTCTCTAGTATTATAACTTAAAACTTAGAGTTAAGTTAAAAAAAGACCCTTATATAGAAATTAAAAAAGTGAAAATCAATAAAGTTTATTATTTTTGATTCTGATATCTAGTATATCTGTCATAAACTCTTTTCTTTCCTCTTTTAGTAGAGTTCTAGATGTTTTTATAGTAATAGAGAATCACATAAGATAAAATTATAAGTCTAGAAGATAGTAGAAAATTTTAGTACAATGATAGTAGAAGGTATAGATATAGTATGTTTATCTTATAGTTAGAGTATAGTGAGGTAAACTCATGAATAACATATGTAGTTTTAAGACAAGGTAACTAGTATAGAATATAGACCAGTAAGACCAGTATATACTGGTCTTATATAAGTTTATATACCTTTACTATCACTGGCATTAGCTGTTATAACACTTTACTTATATTAACACTGTTATATTAGATTGGAATAAACTCTATTAGTATTTAGAATAGTTACTACTCTCAGAAGTCTCCATTTTATTCACTTATTACTTTTCAAAGGTTGTAAAACTCTGTAAAACTCTGCAGACCCTGCTAGTCACTCTAATATTTCTATTATAGTTTCTAACTATTTGGTTATTATTGTTCTTGTTATGATCTTAGCTTGGCTTAGATTGCAACTTAGACAAATATTTGAGTAAGAGTAGAGAATGGGTCAATTGGTAAAGTATAAGGATACAAAATAGTATTTATAGCTATATATACCTATTAACAATGAGAAATACATATGGCATTCTTGAAAAAACAATAAGAAAGCCTCTACTACTACATGAGGTGCTGACTGAGCATACATATGGAAATAACAAGGTACAGTAGTTAAATAAAACAGAAACAAACAAATCACAACATATGTTGTTCATAAAGTAATTACTTGTGAAGCATGAGATATTGATTGTAATAATTCTTTGCTTATGTTAGTACTGTTCTACCAAATTGGAATAGACTCTATTAAGTATTTAGAATAGTTGTTATTTCTAGGAGTTTTTATTTTTGGAGATGAACACTATCTATACTTATTAGTTAAATCAATATACTTTCTAGAGGTTATAAAAGTTTACAAAACACATAGATCTCACTAGTTATCTTGATAGCAACTTGTCAAAGTTGAAGATAGTAGATTCTATTTATTCTCATTTATTTCTTTATTTTCTTTTTCATTTTCATTTATTTTTCTTATTTAGAACTTAGAGTTAGGAGTTAGTATGATATCATATAAGTCATATGATTACACATTATATAAAAGAACAAATTATAACTACTAACTTCAATAATATTACAAACTTCATTCAGCCTATATGTTAGAAACAGACCAGTCACTGAACCAGTTATGCTAAAAGTGCACAATGTTAAGCTTAGCTTTGATATCTGGCTGGTACTATATATGTACTTTACACTGTACTCCAGACAGTATTCCCCTTTCAAGGCATGTGGTCCCCACTGTTGTAGCAACCACTCGTCACTCAAGGACAAATGATCTCACAACTAGCAAAGCTCTCCAATGGGCTATCAAGTAAAGAGTAGGGATTACAAGGATTACAAGAGAACTTGACAAGGAGCCCTCGCTGTATTGCTCCTCTATATATACTATTACATTGTGGTCTGTGCTACAACAATGTGTTTACCTCATGTCTATTACTCATCCACATGTGTTTTCCATAAGGCCACCATGCTTCTACATCATGTCCATTACTCATCCACATGTGTTTTCTATAAGGCTACTATGCTTCCTACATGTGCTCTGACGTCATACCTTTAATCTCCGCTGTACATGTGCACACCATGAGGAACTCATGTCCCTTGACATCATTCCTAACCCTAACTCCTTCTAGACTCTTCCCGATCCTTCTAGACCCTAAGTCCTTCCAGACTGCTCTAGACTCTATCACATGACTTCCAGGTCACGTGTCTATCTCCTATCTTTCTTCCGTTGTAGACTAATAATTATACTAACTATCTTTGTCCAGCTAACCCTAACCCTAGCCAAAGTCTGTTCACACACTCATCTTATAACACCCACATGGAAGTTATATAAATAGTTACACCTAATAGTTATGCCATATGTTGTGGTCTCAGAGCCTTGATAGTCCTATAAGATTTCTAAAAGATTCAGTAAACTCTGTTTCACAGAGCATTCAGTCTAATAGAGATGTGCAGCTAAGCAACTGGTACTATCCTTAGTGATATTTCTGGCCACATCATACTTTCATGCTAACAACTGTCCATTTAAAGGGAATGGTTTTACTGGGAGTCGAACTACCAGCTGCTTGGAAGCTTAACATCATATTAGGAACAAACTAGCCACTAAACCAGTTATACTAAAAGTGTGCAATATCAAGCTTAGCTTTGATATCTGGCTGGTACTATATTTGTACTTCATACTGTACTCCTGATACAGAGATATATATATTATCTGTTATAACAGATATTAGGCTAATTTTAAAAGATAACTAATTATGTCACTATAATTCTAATTGATATGCTTGTATTTCTGTCAATACTTATTGCTTTGAGATATACTATATACCATCAGAAATAATTTGATGAGCACTTTCCAATGCAAGTTCAATCATGTGAATTGTCAGAGTTGGGAATGATAAACTTAGTTTTATTCTATTTTCTTTTTCTTTTTTGTTATTTTATTTTAGAGTTTCTTTTTCTTTTTCTTTATTTCTGGATATAAATGAAGAAGAGGATATGTGATATCACAAGATCAGTCACAGTCACTATAGTCCCACACTTATGTAATACAGAGAAAGGCATAGAAGGTTCTGGAATAAGATAAAGTTATACAATATGGTAATAGCATGTTGATCTTATAGATAAAGCATAGTCTTTAGGGTAGGTTAGAATTAGCTTAGTACAGACCATTGCCAAAAGATATATAAGATAGACTAAATTGTAGTAGGTGTTATGAACTTATTCCTTAAGGTTGGAAGTAAGAACAACTCTTGTATTAGAGAGACACAAGAGAACTCAATAGAGAACTCTTCTACAAACTAGTCTACCTTATATAGCCCTACAGATGGTCCATGCTAACTACTGTGCACCCTACCCTAAATAACCATGTGTAGTCCATGAGGCCAACATGTGGTGTCTATGTTATATGATGTCATCTGTTCTAAATTCTCCCAAGTCTCGTGATCTGTCTTGTGATTATGCTATCAGATTATGACTGATGTGACAGCATGACCAATCAACCCTAACCCTAGTTGTTCTAAAAATAGAAAAATTGAAAAGTAAATTGAAAAGAAAATAAAAATGAAAAAATAAAATAAAATAAACTAAGTCTACTTTCTTTGATCTTGATAGTAGGAACTCTATCGAGTTCTCTTGTGTTACTTAATATAAGAGTGTGTCTTTTGCTTAGCACAGAGCTTGAGTTATAATATAAATCTGTCTAGCCATTCATGAGATATTAGCTAACAAAACTTTTATAGTTACTAATAGCCTGATATTTCAGTTGTTTGTTATCACTTTTGTATATCCTACATATGTGCAGATAGCTATAATTTGGGGCTGTCCAGTGTAACTTAGTTTGTGAAAATCAGTCTACTGATTGTAGAGATATTGTAGAGATATAATGTTACAAACTTAAGATCTTAGAGTTGATCAAAAGAGTAAACCTTGTATTGGGTTAACATAAGAGAACTCAATAGAGAACTCTATACAGGATAGTCTACCTTATATACTAAAACTTCATGGTCCATGCTAACTGCTTCTAGCCTATCCTAAACAGCCATATATTCACCTTAAGGTTAACATGTGTTGCACATTGTTATAAGATGAGTGTGTGGACAGACTTTGGCTAAGGTTAGGGTTAGCTGGACATAGATAAGTAATTATTAGTCTACAATGGAGGAAGAGCACGTGATCTGGAAGTCATGTGATAGAAGTCTAGAGCAGTCTGGAAAGACTTAGGGTCTAGAAGAATCAAGAGGAGTCTAGATAGGAATTAGGGTTAGGAATGACATCAAGAGACAATAGTTCCTCATGGTGTACATATGGTGCACACATGTATGACAGAGATTAAGAGTATGACATCAGGGCATGTGTATATGGCATGGTAGCCTTATGGTGGATGAGTAATAGAACATGAGGACAATGCATGGACATTAGAGCAGATAGATATTGTTGTAGCATGGACCACATTGTATTTATATAAATAGAGGAGCAATATAGCAAGGGCTCCTTGTCAAGTTCTCTTGTAATCCCCACTACTAGATAGCTTTCTGTGAGCTTTGCTGAAGTAAGCATACTACAAGTGCCATTCCAGTAAGTGATTGCTACAACATATATGTTATATGATATTATCCTTCCAGAATCTTCTATATACTTCTATGCATCTTGTGACTTGTAACTATATCCTCTGATGTGACTGATGTGTAATGATGTGATCTGGTCACTCTAATTCTAGTTCTAAGAATAAAAAGGAAGATAAATATTGAAAAGAAAATAAAATAAAAATAAAAAGGAAATGGAAATAATTTAGAGTCCACTGCTTTCAGTTTTGACACTCTATGTTTGAGGATTAGATCTCAGACTTAACAATATCAATGTTTATCATTTATCATTAATTTTCATTCTTTCATTATTGACATCTGTCTTGATTCTTAATCATTATTGTCATTATTATTGAACTTCTGAATCATACCTAAATCTCTAAGAGTACACCTAAGATTTAGATATCACAAACAAGTGAGTAGTTTATTTCATGATAAATAAGAATTTATTCAGTTGTAAATGTTAGTTAAGTAGTAAGATATAGAGAATAAGTAGAGGGATGTGTGGATATATAGTTCTTTTACATAGTAGCTCTGTACTATAGTATCTTCTTGTGACCTGTATATATAAGAAAATGGCAGGTGTTTCTAAGACTTTGTCTAGAGTAGAACAATTTTCTTAGATCAAAATTGTTTACAAATTTCTTAATATAGTATTTAGGTAGTCAGTAGATAGTATAAGGTGAGACTTGAAAAGAACCCACTAACACTTACAGAGATTGAGTTTAGTTTAGAGTATGAGTCAGAGAGAGAAGTCAGTATCAGCTCTATTTATCTCTTTACACTTTATTATTGCCTACTTCTCTATTATCACTCATACCAATTGATTTTCCACTCTTTTATTTTAATATGAGTCAACATGACATCAACTAGTTGTTGCTTCAAATAAGGCAGCAACAAGAACAAATAACAATATTACAGATATTAGTAGTAGTGCAGGCAAAAAGAAAAGAAGAAGAAGAAAAGACAGTAGTTTCTAAACCTAACACTAGATTAAATATAAAAGTGGCTAAGCTACCAATATTTAACAAAGAGGGAAGTGTTAGAGCAACTGAGAGAAAGAGCAAGCACTTCAAATCCCTAGGAATTTCTAAGTATATTGTCTAAGAAATACTAAACTATATACTTATCTTCAAGAAATCCTAAAAGAACAGAATAGGGATTTTTGAAGGTGATAACTACTCTATATATTGGCAGGTCCATTCTAATATGTCAGGATTCTGTTCATATAAGCAGGAAACAATGATACTTAAGTAATCAGAAACAGTTTAGAATAAAGAGACTAAATTGGAAGAGAGCTAGAGTGCTTAGCAGATATTTTTAGAGCATGGGAAAGTAGATGAGTAAATGTGCAAATGATATTAGCAGACTTTGAAATACTATAGAATATTGCAAAAGAGCAGAGGAATACTAGAAAGAAAGTTAAGTAATATATCCAGATAATTAGAAGTGTTGGTATGCAGCTTGAAGAGGTCTAGAGCATGGAAAATCAGATGAGTGGATGAGTGCAGATATGGGAAAGGATTATAGAACATGGATCAGCCAAAAAATGCAGAAGTCAAAAATTTTGGAAGAGCTAGTTTCCTTATAGCAAGTAGGATTTTAAGGTTTCTTATAGTATACAGGTTGTATATTAGAATGAAGATGAGGAATGTATCAGTAAAAGAGCAGGTGTAAGTTTTATTGTATATGCAGGGAGAATTGGCAAACACCTGGAAAATAAAAGTTTGGAATTTGCACCAGTAGAAGAATTTCTGATGTATTTGACAAAATAATTTGGTGAAGAAGACAATAAGATAATAAAGGTAGCAGAATTGAAGAAGATGGAACAGGGAAATAGAATGATGAAGAAGTTTGTACAGAAGTTTAGAAAAGCAGCAAAAAGAAGTGGGTATAAAGGGAGGTTGTTAATGGAGGAATTTAGTGAGATATGAATGAGGTGATTAGGCAAAAACTAATAGAATCAAAATATCTCTCCAGGAATATTGAGCAGCAATATGAGAGGGTAATAAATTTGAATAGATATTAGAAAGAGAGTAAGAGAGAAAAGAAGAGAGATAGGATTTTCAATACTAAGAGTAAACATACCAGCAAATACTGGTAAGACACAATGACAATAATTACTATAGCCTTAAGTTTGACTAAGGAGACAGAAGATATAGCAGATGCTAACATAGCCTACTCTAATAGAAGAAGTGGAGAAGACAGATATAGTTGTAGTATATCCACAACAGTGGACAAGATTTGTGTCTAAAAATGATCTATATGCTATGAACATAGATTGTGGAAGGAATTATTACAACTGTGGAGGATTTGGATATTTGACAAGAAACTTCAGAAATTGAAGAATAGTAGAACAAGAAAGAAGAATGGAATATAGAGACAATTTAAAAGAAGAAGAGAGTCTGGTAGTTCTCAACTAGGCTCTAATAGTAGTAATAGGTTTGCAATACTCAGTAGAGTAATATATTCTGCTTGTCAAAGTTGTAAACAATAAACTTAGTTTTTATTTATTTTTTGGTTTTCCTTTTATTTTATTTTATTTTTGGTTTTTATTTCTAGTATTAGCAATAACATATCTTACCTCTCTCTTCAACTACCATCTTGCATGGTAGTACTTATTAGAGATACTGGGAATACATCATCTTTTACTCCAACTTTTTGACTTACAACTTCAAAAATGTCTCCTAACAACAATGTAGAAATAGTCATCAACCCATTTGATGATCTTCTTATGAAGAATTGCAAAAATTATGATAAGGTGAGAGGTTATACCTTAGTGTCTAGTATGCACCATCCTAGGACTCCATCCTTGTCCTCAAGTGTTAGCAAAAAGGATTATGTCATGAGAGTCTGGAGAGAAAGCAACAAAATGGTCAAGGGTGATTCTGTCACTCCAACTGATAGCTCACAGCTAGAATATGCAACTCAGAAGAACAAATGTAACTAGGTCAGCAAGATAGCTAAACCCACCATGAACTCAAGGCAACAACATGGTGAAAATATTGGCCCTGCCTTAAATAACATTTCTACAGAAAACAATAATGTGTTCAACATCCAGTTGAACTATGATATCAATCAAGCTCTGAACTCTGAGTTCTAAGATGGTAATTTCCATACAATTTTGCTCCACAGTTCTATAGAGCACTTGGCCTTGGACATCAAAAATATCAAAGAATCACTTATCAGAATATGCAAATACATTCTTGGTAAATTGATTGATGGTGACAAAGCCAACAAAGTCAAAGATCTCAAAGGCATCAGCATGGCTGCCTGGGAGTTCCTCTCATCTCTTTATGAAGTGCACTAGGACAGCTTGACTGTGGATAACTCCAACATGTCATTTAGAAACAAGGTTAAATCAAAATTTAGTCAACAGAGTATCAAAGAACTGGCCAAGAATAAAGATGAAATATCCAAATTCTTCAAGAAAAACTCTCTTCTTATACTGAAGAAATCATATACACAAGTCTCATCAAGTTAGAACATAGCAAATATTGCTAGGAAAACTCTTAGAATCAAAGAGACTTTCCCAAACCTTCATAATAAGAAGATTGAACAAGTCTAGAAGCTCATTAGCAGTAACAATAAACCTAAGCCACACATTAACATGACTACCAAAAGACCTTCTTGCAAACAGGTGATAGTACCCATGAATTCTGACAATGCAAGAAATTACATAAAGAATGTGAGTACTTATATCATTAACATCAACAGGGCTTTAAAAAGCATAAAGTCAAACATCATAGCTGACTTTATCAGACTTGATGAGAAAGACATTATCATATCCACTAACAATGTTGCTAATCCCTCTAATCTCCAGGAAATCAAGAGATGTGTCAAGAACTCTCTAGTTGTGGAAGCAGATCAAATTGATCCCCCTAGGTTGTCACAATCAAAATCATACCTCAAAATTGTCAGCATCTCATATCTGTTATGGGACGCTTGGGACATGAACAATTTTTATTTTCTTTTTCTTTTATTTTCTGACTTTATAGGGATTTTGTTTTCTTTTTCTTTTCTTTTGGACGATGAAGAGGCATGTGATATCGCAGTCACATGACATCATAAGGCCTAGAATGTGGTAGAAGGATCTGGAAGATGATGTTAGGGCACATGTATACAACATGGTGGCCTTGAGGTGAACATGAGGAAGGAGCATGGACATAAGGGCAGGGTTAATTATTAGTAGCACGGACCATGAGGACTTTGTATATATAGGACTCTAATTA
>Ga0157358_1001235_pt1 | contig 11128 bp, 6 predicted proteins | sample AttcapACBM2_FD_111484 | JGI IMG/M metagenome (GOLD analysis project Ga0157358, IMG submission 111484) | Fungus gardens microbial communities from leaf cutter ant in Botucatu, State of São Paulo, Brazil - Atta capiguara ACBM2 | ecosystem: Host-associated > Fungi > Mycelium > Unclassified ...
CGTTCTTAATCCATTGAGCGAAGGGACTCAATGAATAACACTAATCATTGCTGCTTTCATCTAACCCTCTGAGCTGTTAGATATGCTCTGTACAGTCCCATTGCAGTCAGTCAGTGTGGACTTAGCTGCAAGGTAAAGTACAAGTGGGTGATTACATTTCTTAATGACTACTCCTTCTATTGTAATATTGCTTTCCTATGCAAAAAGTCTGAAGCTGTGGAAGCAATTAAGTCAATTTTTCAGATGTAGTCAAATACAACTTCCTATCTAGTGAAAATATTACACACTGATGATGGAGGAGAGTATATAATACCAGAATTACAATCCTTGCTAAGAGAGCAAGAAATTATCTATGAGACTAGTACTCCAAATGTACACCAACAAAATGGTCATGCTAAATGATTACCACTGTTGTGGCAACTACTATCAAGACAGTTAATAGTGCACTATGTAGCAAAGAGTCTCATAAAGATCACAAGAGAACTTGATAAAGAGTCCCTGATGAATTGCTATACTTGTCAGAGTTGCAAAAAGTGGACTTTGTTTTATTTTATTTTCCATTTTCATTTTCTTTTCAATTTATTTTCTAGTTTTGAACTTAAGAGTTAGGATTTACAAGTCACTGTAACAAACTGTCACACTATGATACTGTCATAGTCACATCATCACATGCTCATATAATATGATAGAAGGTGATAGAAGCTTCTAGAACAATAATGTCATAACAATGTATTTAATACATGATTATTTAGGGTAGGCTAAAGTAGTAGAGTACAGACTATGAGTAATTAGTATATAAGGTAGACAATCTTATATAGAGTTCTCTATTGAGTTTTCTTGTGTTAATTCAATACAAGGTTCTTATTCTTGACCCACTCTAAGATCTTGAGTTTGTAATAGTACTGTTTATACAATAGATATATGGTCTATACTAGTAATAAATAACTCCACCTTAAAGTCTATGTGTTAGCTATAAATATACCATGAGAATAATATACTATAAACATATATCTTGATATTACTTCTTCTAATTCTTTCTCTGCTATTCTAAGTCTCTAATATAATTATCATGTGATGCATCATATAATTATAGACATATGGATCTTCATCATCCAAGATATAAAAGTAAAAGAAAAGAAAAAGAAAAAGAAAAATCAAATCAAAGAAAATAAATTTAAAAAAAGAGTCAAAATAAAATATTAAGAGTTTGAGTATATTATGACAACTACTATGACAACTACACACTGTTTAAAAAGACATAGTTGATATGATATAAAGTATGTTTACCAGATTTCTAGTGAAAGTTTGCTATTGTTGTAAAATATTTCACTTGGTAAGCATATAGCTCACAATTAGTAGTTCTAATTAGATAGTTGATGTAAATTTTCACATAAGTTGAACTATTACCAATACTACTTATCTTTCATTATTGCTTACTCTTCTCTAGCTTTCTATTAAAGTATACATCACAGGTAAGTGGTTGCCAGTTGTTTATACTACACTATGCTGCTATATATTCTGTTTCTTTTAACAGGTTATAAACTCTGGTTATCTTGATTTCTAGTTAATACTTTTTTAAGCTGCTTTCTATTAATGAGTAGAACTTGACCAACTCTATTAGTAGGCTAATATCTTATCACTTCTAGACCTATTATGGATTGAGCTAATTCTGAATTATTTCATACCTATAGGATTCTCTTGTATTTTACATGTGCTAATAGCTTATTACTAGTTAGATTGAACATTTACTCTCTAATTTATGTTGTTTGTCTTTATTGATAGTAATGGCCAACTTTGTCACTACTTTTTCAAACTCACTGGTTTTACTGACTATTCTTTCTAAGAAATCTGTGTCAAATCAACTCTTACTTTTATCATCTACTCTAAAGCTATCTTTATTATTGATAACATACTGAATGCTTCAGCACTCCTTCAGACTACAAATATAGATAAGATAGCTAGAAGAAACTTTTTAGACTTCTAAGCCTTAGCTATTCTTAATTCTACTTTACCAGATAACTTTTTAATGTATAGCCAGCCTAATACTGAGACTATTTAGACTTATCTATGGACTTTTATGAGAATATCTAGTTCAGCATTAATTTTTGCTAACTACCAGAGAACAATTGTATTCCAAATTTTCAGTGATCAAGATCTTACTTCTCAAATTGCTGAGCTTGATTTTCTTTATGAGACTTCATAGGAATAAATGCAATATCACTTCTATTCTGAGAGTAATAATTTCTTACTTATAGAATTTCATTTCTGCCTCTATTCTTTCTTTTTATATATTTATTTCCAATCTTCTTAGAATGTTGTACACTCTGCCATTCAAACAGGATTCTCTAAGTAGACTAATATTACTAATGTCAAGATTGAAAACAATAGACTTAGTTTCTTCTTATTGTCTTTCTCAATTTTCATTTTCATTTTGATTTATTTTTCATTTTTCTATTTATAGAACTAGAATTAGGGTTAAAGTAACAAGACCACACTGTCACACAACAGGTCACATCAGATGACATGATCAAAGATCACAAAATGTAAAAAAGAAGGTAGAAGATTCTAGAAGGATGACATCATACAACATGCATCATGTATGTTGGCCTTAAGGTATATACATGGTTGTTTAGGGTAGGGTAGAAATAGCTAGCACAGACCATGAGTCCTAGGTATATAAGGTAGATGATTCTGTAAAGAGCTCTCTATCAAGTTTTCTTGTATAAACCCTATACAAGGTTCTTTTTCTTGACCTACTCTAAGGTCTTGAGATTGTAACAACTAAGGTTGCTTATCACTAAGACTGCTTACTATTCTAGTATTTCATATAGAAATAAGCCTCCTTAGTAGAAAAAAACTCCTAATAACAGCATTTACAAGAGTAGCAGTATCATATGTCAAGTCTACCTATTTCTGAAGATATGTTCCTGTAGTAGTAATATTATCATAACAAATCTATAACAAGCATATCTTTTACAATAACTATCTTTCCTATAACATATTTCTACAGTAGTAGTATAACAATTCAGGTATCTGGTCTTCCATAACAGGAATACTCCTATCAAACCCAGTCTTCCATATAGCAGAGTTTGATAGGGATATTTCTACCATAGAAGACTAGATGCCTGAATTGTTATATTACTGCTGCAGAAATGTGTTACAGAAAAGGTGGCCATTGTAAAAGACATACTTGTTATAGATTTGTTATAATGACATCACTGTTACAGAAATATATCTTTGGAAATAGATAGACTTGACATATGACAAGCAGTAGTTCCAAAGTAAGAATTCTTTTTAGTAAAGAAGGTGAAAAAAGAATAACTGATGTAAAAAAGGTGGCAATGCTTCATAAGCAGATAAAACAAGAGATCAAAATAAAAATAGTAGTAATATTTATTAGGTGGATAGTACTATTGTCTTTATAAGCATAGCTATTATTTCTTCACCAGTTTACCCTCTTTCTCTTAAATTCTTAGTTGTAGTCTCTCAACTTGCTGATCATCTTTCTGTAGCATATACTTTTCAAAGTGGTTTTATTCAAAGACCTTAGGCATAAGTAAAAATATGAGTACTAAAATTCTACAAGAATTGTTTGAAGAAGAAGTTCCCTGATTCATCTATCAAGGTCTCAACTTCTAGAATTATAGAACTATCTGCTAGAAATCTCTCTTCTATAAAGGTTGATCCACTTATAGTAACTACTTCTAGAAAGTGGACAGATAATAATAATTATGAGATTTCTCTATAGAGTAATAATAGATATAAATCAGATAGTTAGAATTTTAATAATTAACTATATATGCTTTCTTTCTTATAAGTTGATGATTCATTAAATTTCTTAACTCAGTCCATCTAATCATATACCAATGTAGCTATTGCAATAGAGAACTTTATAGAGTTAATTATATATGTAACCTCCAATCAAAATAAATTTGTTCTGCTTGACTTACTTATTACTGTAAATTTTTCCAAATGTGAAAAAGCACTGTTTCTTGTATAAGGGTAAAAAAGTGTCTTATAGCAGCTTTTATGAAGATAAATGGTTCTTGTATTCTAATACCTCTGCCTACTTTACTCCATTCAAGTCTGACTTTGTTAATATGACTTTAGATAATTATAGTCAAGTTAAGATTGCAAACTCAAAAACACTACTATTTATAGTTATTTCTAGTACTATTCTAATTGAACATAAATTCTTTGACTCTGACAAAGGAACTACTAAGATTACTATGTTAAAACTATAACCAGTATATTATATTCTTAGTATACAAATATATCTTCTCTCTACTGAGCAAATTCTTTAGTCTAGATTAAGAGTAGAAGGTAATAAAATTGATTCTACTTTTTGTAATAAGTCTGATGACACTATTCTATTGGCTACTCCTAACCTTTGGAGCAATATCTAGATTGTAAAGACTCATATTCTCAAGCATAATGTCTCTAATCCTGTAAGTCTTGCAATAAGATACCTAGACTTTGAAACTTTGCATTGTTGTTTTAGAACATGTCTCTGATAAGGTCATGTATCATGTTCTTGATAATGTTAAAAATACAAAAAAGATCTATTTTCCTATCACAAAATAAACTACTCACTTATTTGTGATATCTGAACCTTAGTGTACTCTCAGAGATTTAGGAGTGATTTAGAAGTTCAATAATAATGACAATAATGATTAGGATTAATACAAATGATAAAGGATAAAGATTGATAATGAATAATGAAAACTGATGTTGTTAAGTTTGAAGTCTAATTCTCAGATACAAAAGTATTTATACAACATAGTAATGGTCTGTGCACAAGCTGTTTCCATCACATGATCAAAACTCAAATCTGATGGGAGCTGTTATTTGTCATAGCAGATGTTAGGCTAATTTTAGAAGATAAGTAATTATGTTACTATATTGATATGCTTGCATCTCTATGAATATTTATTACTTTGAGATATACTATATATCATCAGAAACAGTTTGATGAGCACTTTCCAATGCAAATTTAATCATGCAAATCTATCTAGCCATTCATGAGATATTAGCCAACAAAACTTTTATAGCCTGATATCTCAGTTGTTTGTTATCACTTTTGTACATCCCACATATGTGCAGATAGCTCTCATTTAGGGCTTTCCAGTGCAACTTAGTTTGTAAAAGTCAGCCTTCTAGTTGTGGAGATATAAGCTGAATGAAGTTTGTAATACCATTACTCATTTATTGCTTATTCACTATTTTGGCTTTAAATTTGTTCCAGCTGGATTCATAGATAGCAGAGATAAACTTCCAGACTACAAAATTAAAAGAGTCAAGTTGAGAGAATTGACTAATATCCTTACTAATTAGACTGCATTATTTAATAGACATAGCCATCTATTGAAGAGAGTACATGATATTAATGTTATTGCCAACTAAGAATTTATCTATGCCAAAGAGAGACATAGTCCTAACCTATAAACTTGGGTCCACAAAAGAATTAGCATTATAGAGAGCCCAAAACATTTCAAAATAAACTTTTTTCATTAATAGATTAAGCCTCATTATTGTCTTGTAGTTTATTGTTATTAATCTCATTGCTGCTAAAGTAACTGATAAAAGTCTATGAAATTCACTTTATGAAACCTAAGAAAATAGAATAAGGTCTTCTAGAGGTAACAGCTTTATTAAATAATTTTAGAATACATTTTAATCTAGTGAATCAGTATTAACTAAGCTAGGAACAATAGCATCTAGGTGGTTAAGCAGTCTGATAGAAACATTTAGAATAATGTCTGTAAATAGTAAGTACTCATCTGACAGCAGGAAAATGCTGATAGAGGTTGGATTTTGACAAGGGTAGTGTTAAAGAGAATATGATAAACTCTGTGGTCTTATGTTGGACATTCAGCTTCATAAAATCTGTTATCAAAGATCTAGAGCTTAGTGTTTGTTGTTCCCTTACAATTGCTACTTTGTGGACTACTTATTCTAGAAGAAACTTGAGTCTTTCATATTTGTCTAGTTAGCCTAGAATTTGCTATTGATTTCAATTTTGGTTATATAGTCCATAGAGGACTGAAAGCTACCAGACACATTTCAACTTGTAGACTTATAATTGTAGAATGGTAAATTTTTCCCAGTCTCTCTATTTGGAATGAATGAGTATCTAAAAGGTAATACAAGAAACATTACATGCTCATTACTTAGAATAGAAGCCTTCATCAAACAACATAAATTAGAATACAAAACAGAAAGAAATATTTCCTAAATTTCTGAGTTTGGCTTTGCTACTTAGGAATTCTTATTGGCTATCTATAAAGCTAGGTGAAATAAGTTGACTGCCAACAAGAATCAAAAATCTTTCTGACAATGTGTTTCATCTCAATTCAATAAAATGTCATCTAAATCCACAAAGACCACTGATTATAACATCTTGTAAAAAGGAAAACAAGCAAATATTTCCAAAATCTATCCTAGACCAAGCAAGAAAGTTCTGGAAAAATCAATTTTCATTAATTAATTTATAGTTAAAAAACCCTTCTTATATTCAAGCATCCAAGAGTAATATTAACAATATCATCAAAATAAAGAATGTTTTTCCAAAGCTTTCCACCAACAAAGTTTCAGAAATTTATAAAGTTATGAACAACTCAAGCCAAAAAGCCAAACCAAAGCTTAATATAACTACCAAGAGTTTATCAAGAAAACAAATTATTATCTCTATAGGATCAAATAATACTGAAAAAGTAATGGCAAAAGCAAATATCTATGTATCTAACATTAACAGACTCTTGAAGAAAGTTAAATCTGAAATTTTTGTTGACTTTATTTGTTCTAATAACAAGAGATTAGTTATAACCACCAACAAAGTAGCTGCAATTTCTGACTTAAACATTATTAAAAAAATACACAAAAAACCTCAATGATATTGACTCAAATAGTATTATGAACCTGAGGCTCTCATAATCTAAATTCTATTTAAAAATCTTTGATATCTCCTACTTTATCAATGATACTAACCTTTTCATCTTATCTAATATCATTGAAAGTGTTATTGAATCAAATCACATTTTCAACAACATAGTCTTAGCATTGCAACTGTGTATCATCAAAATCTTTCCAAAATCAGACATGATAATCATCTGGATTGATATCTGAGATTTTCAGAATAGCTTGAATGCAAAAATGCTCATTAATAGATGCTTTAATATTAGCAGTCATATTGTTACTATTTATAGCACTAACATGAACTCTAGTATTTTCCAGTGCAAAAATTGCTGAAAGTGGAGCTATAATACATTCATATATTATATATATGGAGCCAAATGCTTAAAGTGTAATAGACCACACAAACTGGAGAATTATAGAGATATAGTCTGGTGTTACAAAGCCAACTTCAAAACAAACCCATCTAGACTCAAAATCCTGAAAGGAAAACCTTGTTTATATTTGTTCAAATGCTTTAACTGCAAAGACAACTACCAAGTGGACAGCTATAATTGTCTATTCTAGAAATATAGGTTTAACTATGACTGGTATAGCAAGAAGTCTTAAGAGCTCTGAGAAATCAGGGTTAACTCAAGTGTAAATAGGTCAAAACAATGAACTTAAAAAAATATTTTTGCAGAATATTTATAAAAACTGTCTTCTTACTGATCTTATTTTAAAAAACAACAAAAACATATTTATTCAAGAACTTCCTTAGTTTATCAGTTGAACCATTCCTAGTTTGTCATCTAAAGAGGATATAAAAATTGTTGGTGTTCCCAATCACCCTTCATAGATTACTTTTTCAAGATAATTAATGAACAAAAATAAATATCCTAGATATTATGATCTTATAATCTTAGAGTAGGTCAAGAAAAGGAACCTTATATAGGATTTACACAAGAGAACTCAATAGAGAACTCTGTACTGAACTGTCTACCTTATATACTAAATCCCATGGTCTGTGCTACTACTATTTTAGCCTACCCTAAATAACCATGTGTTTGTCTTAAGGTCAACATATAGTATATATACTGTATAACACCATCCTTTTAAAACCTTCTACTTCCTTCTATTGCTACTTCATGACCTGTGACCATTGCTGTGACTATGTCATGTGACTTGTGACAGTGATGTCATGCAAAAACCCTAACCCCAGTTCCCAGGATAAAAGATAAAGAAAAGAAAAGGAAAATAAAGTTAAAAAAAACTTGGGTCCAAACTTTCTTAAGTTTAATACTAGAGTTATCACATACATCAACATTAGACTCTTTCAATTACATTTTTTGCTCAGAAAGGACATTATAAACTTCAAAGATATTAATCTCATTTCTTTCTTTAATAATAGTATTATTATATTAACATTTGAATGCCTTAAAATATCTAAAGGATATTGAGATAAACCTCAGCAACATCTCATGACAGGGGATTTTAATATCAAGGATAACAACTGGGATCTGTTATATTCTCATTACTCAGTTTATAGTGACACCCTCATAAAAACTACTGACTCATTTGATTTAAGACTATCTATATCTATTATTCAAGTTCTAACTTGATATACTAATAATCCTAATGAATCCAATTCAGTGATTGATTTAATATTTTTTTGGGTTAACTCAGAAGAAATTAACACTCATTCTATTTTATCTGATTTATGAAATTCTTCTAACTATGCCTTCTTAACAGTCAACATCATCATTAGCAAGGAATTTATTCAAGATAAATGATGGACCATCATCAAAAATAGTGTAGAAGAGAGATTTTCTCAATGAACTTAAGAACATAGTGGGTAACATCAATACTACTAACATTTCTGATAGCAAATTGCTAGAAAGAATAATATAAGAATTCATGGCTATCTCAGAGAATCTTTGGAATAAGTATTCTAAATATGTCAAAATTACTAAATATTTTAAAGCATGGTGGAACAAAAAGTGTAGTAGAAAGCTGAACATACATTGCTCATCCAAGTCAAGTTTGGACTGTAAAATATTCAAAGGAACAGTTAAGAAAACAAAAAGATCATTCTTTGATAAGAAAATTCAAGAAATTGTATCAAGAAACAAGAGATCTTGGAACCTTATGAACTAAGTTAAGAAATACAAATTACCAGCCATGGAGACCATTTAATTTAATGGGTGTCCATATATAAAATAAGAAGATATTTGGCTTGCTCTTCACCAAATCTTTAATTTAGCTTAAGATTAACACATCAATTTATATTTACTCAACAAAGTCCCATTGAGACTTCTATCTGAGTAGCCACCTTTTTTCAAGGCAGAATTTACTGATACTATTAAAAAAACACAATAGCTTATTTACTCTAGAATCTAATTATATATTATGAAGTTATCTTAAATTTCTGGTGACCAATAATAAATACATCAATTATTATTCCCAAACTAAACAAACTGGCATATGATTCTCCAAAAAATTCTCATCTTATTGTCCTTCTTAACATACTTGGAAAACTTATAGAGAAATTCATCAGCAAAAGGCTTCAAATTCATTTGATTGCTTCCAATTTTGTTCATCCAAACTCATTAGGAGAATTGAAACAATATTCCACCCTGGACACAGGCTTATATCTAACTCATCTAATTTGCACTGGATGGATTAAAGATCTTTATATGAGTACTTTGGCTTTTGACATAGTTCAATTTTTTCCATTACTCAACCATCAGCTCCTTCTATTAATTTTGGACAAAGCTATGTTTGACCCAAGAATCTCTCTTTTCTTTTCCAATTATTTGATTGACAGAAAAACCCAGTATATATGAAACAACTTTATCTCTCCTTTTTTTAGGATAGATATAGGTGTGGGTCAAGGTTCTGCCCTTTTTCCCATATTATCTGCACTCTATATTACTTCTATTTTTCATATTTTTGAAAAAAGATCTCAAAATATTTTATCTACTATTTTTGCTTCCACTCTTTCTTTTGTAGATGACAGTCTCTTTATTTCTCAGGAAAATGTTACAAAAAATCAAACAGAAATTCATTTTATAGTTATAGTATTATCTCCTCTCTTTTCAAGCAATTTGGCCTTACAATTAAATATAACAAATTGGAGGTTTTATACTTCTCTAAGGCTACAAAGAATTTTGACCCCCTCCTCTGGATCTAAAACCATTAGAAGGACCTATTTTACAACCAAATGACAAGTAGAGATATCTTAGATTCATCTTTGATAGAAAACTCTCTTTTCATCAACATATTCATTTTTATTCCAACAAAGCCCTGTCTACTATCAAGAGCATGAAAATGTTGGGTAATTTTACCAGGGGATTGTCGCCTTTGTATAAACAACTTCTTTACAGCACATGCATCATGCCCATTGTGCTCTATAGTTTTCAACTATGATATTACAAAATGGTTCCTCTCTCTCATCCTCTCAAAGAACTAAAGAAGATACAATATAGAGCAGTGCTATGGATCACAGAAGCATTCTGCACTTTACCTTTATAGGAAGTTGAGGCTATAGCTGGCCTCATTCCTATATACCTTTATCTCAACAAAGTCAGTGGAAGACATTATTTGAGAAGAGCATCTTTATCTAAACAACATGCTCTTAACTCACTTTTGGATCATCAACATTCTTATTACTGATGCCATACATGTTACAAGATGTATCTTTGATTTGTCTTATTGACTACATTCCATTGCTGTATCTCAGGATCTTAGAGCATTTTTTAACAAGAGCTCTAACAACTCAATTGCTTTTTTGGATTGCCCTAGCAGTATCAAATGGCTTCCTCACTCAGCTGTTGATAAAGAGACCAAATGGCTCAATATCAACTTTATTTTCCCTTGTAAATTGTCATGGGATTTTAGCAAGAAAGAAGAATGCAACTTAATTCTATGAAATTGTGGCAAATGACATTTCAAGCATCAGATTACAAAGGGAATAATTTCCTAGACCTAATCAATAACAATAATTTACCTACTAAACCCACTTACATGAAAGATGGTGCTTGGCTCAAACATTTTGGACACTAACACTCCATGTGTGCAAGTGACCAGAGCCATTACAAATCATGCCCCTATAGGTGAATATCATCTGAGATTTTTCCCCAGAGAACCCTTTGAATGTCCATGCAGAGTTTATCCAATTGAATCAAGACATCACATCTTACACAACTGCAGGAGATACAACAAATACTGGAATTCC
>Ga0157358_1001237_pt1 | contig 11123 bp, 15 predicted proteins | sample AttcapACBM2_FD_111484 | JGI IMG/M metagenome (GOLD analysis project Ga0157358, IMG submission 111484) | Fungus gardens microbial communities from leaf cutter ant in Botucatu, State of São Paulo, Brazil - Atta capiguara ACBM2 | ecosystem: Host-associated > Fungi > Mycelium > Unclassified ...
GCTATCAAAGTCATTCAGATTATTAGAAGATTTGGGATTGACTTTCTTGTTGGAGATGTACTTCCCCATAAAGTTGAGCAACTGTTTAATATTCTTCAAGTCCAAAGCAATGTGTTTGACCAAGCCATGAAGGGAGATAGACTGGAGGTTTCCACTCCATAGGTCGGGTTCCATTGGGCCGTTAGGATCGTAAGGTAGTTGAATGTTGATGACATTATCATCATCAACACAAGGAGTTTGAACATGCATATTGTCTATGGAAACATGGTTATCATGATTTACCTGAGTAGAAGAGGCCTCTTTGTTTACACCCTGAAGCCTCGTGTTGTTGGTAGTCTCAGCCACCTTTCTGAGATGAATTTCCTTCTCCCTTTCATCCTCATAGGATAATGCAGAAGATTCTACTAGTGGGTCAGAATCAATATCCATACCATTATTCAACTCCGTTTTCTCATGATAAATGGTAGAGGAGACTGTAGAGGACATAGAAGAGTCCCTGGACCAGTTCTTGTGGATTTGAGAGAATCTACCCCTTGTATCGTTGTTAATAACAGGATTAGTCCCTATGGAATGGTCCATCTTGGAGTTAGACATGGTTGAAAGGCTGAAAGTTGAAGGAAGAAACAATTTGTTTGCTATATTTCCAATAGGTGCTACCATGCAAGATAGTGGTAAGAGGAAAAGAGGATTGTCTGGTTATTCTAAGATTTACTGTGGTGTTTCATATAACAATCTCTACATAAAGGAATTTGTTTTCTATTCATCTTAACCATGATTTTGTCAAACTTCGATAGCTTTGGGTTAGCATCCTTCATAAGTCTTATGTGGTGCATTTCTATGTTTATGTCAGCACCACAAATAGAACATACTAGCCCATATAGATTGGATATAGACTTCAAGGAAAAAAGATTAGGAATTATGAAGCTGACTCTGGTTCTAAAGGTACCTGTAGTCCTATAGGATAGTTTTATGAAATTTATCCCTTTGGGACTTGTTAAGTCTCCTGAGAATTTCTTGTAAGTAGCACTCATAGTTTTTATATTAAATTTGGCAGCTAGTAGTTTACAACATGATCTCTTTAGATATAGAATTAACTGATCTGCAAGTTTTCCATAGTTGGCCGTGAAGAAGTAGTAGTTAGAAAATCCTCTTACTACTGCATTATACTGATGTATAATTTGATCATGATTAAGATGAAGCCAAAGAAATCTTGGGTGGGCTTCACTATCTTTTATAAAGTTTGTTTCTTTCAATTTTTTGATAATTCTATCCATGGGTGCTAAAAATAGTAACTTTTTTGATTGTCTAAACTGGATACCATTTCTCATCTCGAATTTAGTGTGATGAGATCTTTGAATGTAGGTACCAAGGAATGAGACTTTGTTGTGTACTACTGAAGTGATTTTAGTTTTTTCTGGATGGATAGATAAGCCCAAGTCTGATAGAAATGCTGATACTTTGTCTAATATGAACTAGGCATCTTTATATGATCCCCTTATTCCTATAACTCAGTTATTGGTGTATCTTATGTAAACTAATCTTTTGTATAATGGGGTGTGAAAGTCTACTCTAGGGAGTTTTCTAATTACTCTAATGATGATTTAATCTTTAAAGTATTTAATTTATTATGTAGGTAAAGATATTGTTACAGGTTTACCATATGGCAATAATTTACTTCTAGATCCAAACTTATTGAATGTTATTATACTTAGTTTTATTTTTAATCCTGATGGTGTTATTCATACTATTGGTAAGTTCAATTCATTCATAACATTTAACCATTCCTCTAAATATTTATTAAGAAAGAAATAGGGTCTAGTAGGATGAAGTACAAGCTGATTAGGGCAGAAATACTATAAAATTTGGTGGATCAGAGACAAGTTTCCTTATATCTATCCTTATTCATAAATTGCTGTACCTCAAAGCAATGGTGATAGAGCAAAACTTAATAGTCAAGAACTCAGTTGCATAGATGAACAATAGGGCTTCAGGGTTCAGTCCATAGAACTCTACAACTCTGTCCAGCATGAACACTTCCAAGATATTCTCCTAGGAGTTTTTCTCTTAACTAAGGCCTTTCTATTTTATCAGATATTGATATCTCTGTCAATGCCAGCAGCTGTTCAAGATCTTCTTTATTTCCTATTCTTCTTGTCCATTTATGAGAATGGGGTCAGGTAGTGGTGATGGACATCTACTAGAGATTGGGTCATTGGGTATGGAAGTAAGCTTGACAACATTGAACACTGGGTATAGCCTTCTCATTGTAGATAAGAGCTTCAGGTGATAGGCAATAGGTCCTACTTGTTTCTCAACCATGTAAAGTCCAAGACATCAATGGAATAGTTTAATAAAGAGGTATGTGGTCTGAATATTTATGAAGTTAAGATACATCTTGTTACCAGGTTTGAATACTGGAGCCAGAATCCATTGTCAGTTGTAGTTTTATATCTTTCTAAGATTTATAGATGGCTAATATTACTTCATCTAGTATAGACTTCATCTATATGGTGAACCTCATGACATTTTTCAACCTGGACTCTTATTTATGTGGCTCAAAACCTATTCTAGGGAGATGACTTGTATCTAAAAAAAATAGACATTGCTAAGTAGTGGCATGTGTTATGATGCACTTAGATACTAACATTTTATTTTCTTTTATTTATGTTTCTTAATTTAATTTTTCTTTTCTTTTTATTTTATTTTTATTTTCTTTTATTGCTGATGAAGAGATATGTGACTGAGGTCACATAACATATCACATGATGTGAGGTCATAGGACTAGTCTGGGCAAGAGCAGACTAGAAGAATGATGTCAAGGAGCATGTTAATAGCATGTCTACCTTATAGACAACATATGAACTTTAGGGTAGGATTAATTATTAGTAGTACAGACCATCTGTAATTTATATAAATAGGGTAGCAATTCAGCAGAGACTTCTTGTCAAGTTCTCTTATGATCCCCACAATGATATCTATCTTTGAGATTTATTGCTTATATCTCTATTGGTCTTTGTAACTAGTAGTTGCCACAACAGCATGGACATGATTTTTATGCTGAAACTCTACCATAGGCAAGAGGTCATACCAGTTGCTTTGCCTTTTGTTTACAAATAAACAAAGATATTAGTCCAATTCCTAGTTAACATACTCTATCTATCTGTTGGACTAGGGATACCATATGGTAGAGAACATGATTTTAATATCTAGTGTGTAGTGCAACTCCTTAGTGAAATGGATAACAAACTATGGTCCTCTATCTAAGATAAAATAAGTGGAAAGGACATATAATTTCTAGATGTTGTATAAGAAGAGCCTTGCATTATCCTCTATAGTGATAGTTATATGCATAGAGATTAAATAAGTCCTTTTAGACACCAAATCTACAACTATTATTACCATATCAAAGTCCACAGACTTTGGAAGCTCAATAACAAAGTTTATATTGATAATTTCCTGTCTTGCATTAGGTACTGGTAGTTGATAGAGCTCTCTAAGAGCAGATGTTATATTGGCTTAGTATGCAAGCAAAGGTCACAGATACTAATATACTAACCAATATACCTTGATATCTAGAACTAATAGTAATTCCAAGAGATTAATTCCAGAGTTTTCTATCTGTCCAGATATTTAACTATCTTTGAATTATAATACAGTACAACTACTCTTTTATAGAGATCTATGGTATTTTGAATGTAGATCTTATCTCAAAACAGTAGCAAGTTTTTATTCATAGTCTATTTCAAAGAGTGTAGTTACTGTCAAGATTGCAGAAAGTGGACTCAGTTTCTTTTTATTTTATTTTTTCATTTTTATTTCTCTTGATCTATTTCCCATTATTTTGCTATTTTTAGAGCTCTGGGGTTAGGGTTAAAAATGATCTGTCATGCTGTCACATCAGTCACATCTGATAGTATGATCCCAACATTGATCATAGGACTTAAGAGAAAGAAGTAGAAAGTTCTGGAATAAAGTGATGTTATACAACATGAACATCACATGTTGACCTCATGCTTTACACATAGTCATTTAGGGTAGGGTGCACAGTACTTAGCACAGACCATCTGTAGGAGTATATAAGGTAGACTATTTTGTAAAAGAGCTCTTTATCAAGTTCTCTTGTGTTACCTAATACAAGGTTACCTCTTAATCCAACTCTAAGGGTTTTGAGTTATAACATTAGAACTCGATTCCTATCATCAGAACTGCTTAACACTAGCCTTTCTAAACTCTTACTCTTAATTCATCCTCAACTGAAGGGCAACACTGCTCTTTAATCAAGAAGATACAGCCAGACCCTAGGCTTAAGGGGTATACTAGTTAGGTAGGGAAAGCCTAGCTGTTTGCTTGCATCAAAGCCCACTGGTGCATGTCAGACATATTACCTTGTGTGAACATGTTCATTACTTTTTCACCTATTAGCCTTGTGCTACAAACCCACTTGTGGTTTGTCTATGTAGAGGAACAGTGGTTGTTCTTAAAACATCACTTAGAGTAGAACAGTCTTCTTAGACCAAAATGTTTACATTTTCTTTAAGGCAGTAGTTGGTAGACTAAGTAATCAGTAAACAGTATAGACAGAGTAAGAAGAGGACCTGCTATTACCTACCAAGAAATTATGTCTTCCTTAGAATACAAATTAGAAAGCGAAACCAGCACAGGTTCTATGCTCCCATTATATACATCATTACTGCCATCACCATCACCTATTGACTCTTTCCCTTCTTACAACAACAATATGAGTCAAATCAATTTACACAAAATTATTAGACAACAGCAGAAACAGTTGGCAGTGATGCAGGCACAAATTCAAGCCCTGCTAGCAGGTGGAGCAGGAGGAGGAGAAGGAATAGCCAGAGAAGCAGGGAGAGGAGGAGAAGCAGAAGTAGTGAAGCCTCAAATCTTTGATGGAATGTCATCAAAGGTAGCAGAATTTATCACAGCCTGCAAGTTGTACATTAGGATGAGGATGAGGGAGGAGTCGGTAGAAGGACAAGTGCAGTGGATATTATCATATATACAGGGAGGGACAGTAAATATCTGGAAGGAAAATGTAATAGAAGAATTAGAGTCAGGAGAAGTGAAATATGAGTTTGTAGAGAAATTTCTATCAAGTTTGAAGAAGGAATTTGGAGAAGGAGAGGAAGAATTGGTGAAAGCAGTGGAATTGAGGAAGTTGAAGCAAGAGGAGAGGACAATGGAGGAATTTGTGCAAGAGTTTAAGAGAGTGGCAAGGGGCAGTGGATATGAAGGGAGACCTTTGGTGGAGGAGTTCAAAAGAGGAATGAATGGAGCGATCAGGAGAAAGCTGATGGAGGTGGAAAATCAACCAGGCTCCATTGAGCAGTGGTTTAAGAGGGCAATGGCCCTAGATAGAAATTGGAGAGAAAGTATGCAGGAGGAGGAAAGACTGAAAGGGTGAAAGGAATAGAAAGGAGGAGCTCTAAAACAGAAGCAAAGACAAATTTTGCCATGACCTTTAGTGTGGCAGAGGAGGCAAACACCTTCTCAGCAGGTGACAACAGGGCCTGCTCCAATGGAAGGGGTAGAAAGGACAAATACAGTGGTAGTAAGGGGACAAGAATAGGGGATGGGAGCTCCAAGAAGAGACCCTTATGTAATGGAGGTAGATAGGGGAAGAAATTGTTATGCCTGTGGAGGTTTTGGGCACATGGCCTGTCATTGTAGAAATAGAGGGAGAGGAAGAGCAGTGGAGGGGAGAAGAGTGGAATATGGAGGAGGAAGTATCAAGGGAAATATTGAACAAATTGGACATTTAAAAGAGGTGGAGAATTTAAAGTCCCTCGACTAAATTCTTACAATAAATTTAATGTATTAGCTACAGAAATAAACACTGATATATTGAAATCAGAGGGAAATGAGAAGGAAGTAAGAAAAGTGGAAGAAAGATCATTAAGGGAAGTAACCATGAAAATTAGATTGGAAAGAATAGATATGTAGGAGGGGATAACGGTAGAGGCATTGTTAGACAATGGAGCAACTGGGCTAGTTATGAGCTCAGAGTTTGCCAGAAAACAAGGTTTTAAGCTAAAGAAGTTGAAAAGACTAATGAATGTGAGAAACATAGATGGGTCACTTAATATAGAAGGACTAATAGAGCACACAGTAGAGGTGAACATCTACTATCAGAGTTATAGGGAAAGAATGGAGATTAATGTAATAGAAGATGGATGGTGATTTTGGGGATGCTGTGGTTAGCACACCACAATCCAGAGATAGACTGGAAGACAGAAGAAGTAAAGATGACAAGATGTCTGGATGAGTATAGGAAGCAATGGAGGCCAGAACAGGGAAAGTTGAGATGGGAAAAGCAAAAAGAGGAAGAAGCAAAGCAGGAAGCAGGAAAAAGACAAGAAGAAAAGGAGAAGAAAAAGAAACAGAAGAAAGGGAAAATGGTAAAAGTCAAGAAAGTGGCAGAGGAGTAGGAAATTTGGGATGAAGATGAAGAAGCAGCAAGATCAGAAGTGGAGGCAAAGAAACTGGTTCCTGAAAAGTTCCATAGGTAGATTAAAGCCTTTGGAAAGAAACAGTCAGAGAGAATGCCTATGAGGAAAGTTTGGGATCACACTATTAAGGTGAAAGAAGGGTTTGTACTGAGAAAGGGGAAGGTGTACCTATTGTCAAGGGAGGAAAGAGAGGAGGTGAGGAAATTTATAAAAGAACAGCTAAGGAAGGGATATATCCAGCCATCAAAGTCACTACAGACAGTGCCAGTATTCTTTGTGGAGAAAAAAGATGGAAAGAAAAGGATGGTACAGGACTATAGGTACCTGAATAAGTGGACTATCAAAAATAATTACCCCCTTTCACTAATATCAGATGTATTGGAAAACATTAGAACAAAGAAAGTCTTTACCAAGATGGATCTTAGATAGGGATACAATAATGTGAGGATAAAGGAAGGAGACAAGTGGAAGGCAGTGTTTACCATACTGGAGGGGTCCTTTGAACCTACAGTGATGTTCTTGGGGTTGACCAACTCACCAGCAATGTTCCAAGTAATGATGAACAAGTTGCTGAGAGACTTGATTAACATAGGGAAGGTAGCAGCATTTATTGATGATGTGATAGTAGGAACAGAAATGGAAGAGGAACATGATAAGATAGTAGAAGAAGTAATTAGGAGGTTAGAAGAAAACAACTTGTATGTGAAGCCAGAGAAATGCAAGTGGAAAGTACAGAAGGTAGGGTTTTTGGGAGTGGTGATAGGACCCGAAAGAATTAAAATGGAAAAGGTAAAGGTAAAAAGGGTATTAGATTGGCCAACATCAAAATGTGTCAAGGATGTACAAAAATTCTTGGGGTTGGCGAATTATTATCACCAATTTATTGAAAGCTTTGCATCCATAGCTAGGCCTTTGCATGACCTGGTGAAAAAAGATCAGAAGTAGAATTGGACAGAGAAGTAGGAAGAGACATTTAGGAAACTGAAGGAGTGGTTTACGAGGAAACCAGTGCTAGCAGTGCTGGACTTAGACAAAAAAATGGAAATGGAAGTAGATGGATCAGATTATGCAATGAAAGGAGTATTGTCAATGAAGTGCAAGGATGGATTATGGAGATTAGTGGCATTCCTTTCAAAGTCTTTGAACAAAACTGAGAGGAATTACGAGATTCATGACAAGGAAATGCTGGCGATCATCAGAGAGTTAGAAAACTGGAGACATTTGTTGGAAGGTGCACAATTCAAGTTTGAGATCTGGATAAATCATAAGAACTTGGAATACTTTATGAAGGCATAGAAGTTGAATTGCAGACAAGCTCGATGGGCACTATACCTGTCAAGATTTGACTTCACTCTGAAGCATGTTCTAGGAATGAAAATGGGAAAGGCAGATGAACTTAGTAAACAACTAGACTGGAAAGTAGTAGTAGAAAATGACAATAACAACCAAGTATTTATTAAAGACAATTGGATTTGTAGTTTAAAAGAAGTAGTAATAGAAGGACCTGAGGTAGATATAGTAGAAAAGATAAAAAGAGCTAGGAGTAAGAATGAGGAGGTAGTTAGAATAGTAGAGGAGATGAAGAAGGCAAGAGTGAAGGAACTAAGGAGAAAGAAGTGGAAGATAGAGGGAGATCTGGTGTTAAAAGAAGGAAAAATATATATACCAAAGGATGTAGAGCTGAGAGCAGAGATAGTCTGGTTACATCATAATGTGCTGGCAGCAGGACATAGAGGAAGGTGGAAGACAGTAGAACTGGTCACTAGGAATTATTGGTAGCTAGGAGTAACAAGAGATGTAGGAAGATATGTGGAAGGATACAACTTGTGTCAAAGGATGAAGAATAGGATGGAGGAGTTGGCAGGGAAGTTGAAGCTGAGTGAGATACTGGAGAAACCATGGACACACATAACAGTAGACTTTATTACGAAGTTACCAGTAGTAGCTGGAAAAGATGCGATCCTAGTAGTTTGCAATAGGCTATCAAAAATGACATACTTTGTGGCAGCAACAGAGGAAACATTGGTTGAAGGTTTGGCAAGACTGTTTAGAGACAATGTGTGGAAGTTGCATGGGTTGCCAGAGAGTGTAGTGTCAGATAGAGAGCCCTAGTTTGCAGCAGAGTTGATGAAAGAGTTGAATAGGATGTTGGGAATAGAGACAAAGTTGTTAACAGCATTCCACCCACAGACAGATGGGCAGACGGAACGAATGAACCAAGAGTTGGAGCAATACCTGAGGTTCTTCATAGACCATAGGCAGAAGGATTGGCCAGAGTAGTTGGCATCGGCAGAGTTTGCAGTGAACAACAAGGTTCATACAGCAACCAAGATGTCACCTTTCATAGCAAATTATGGTAGAGAATTGCAAATAGAGGGAGACATAAGAAAAAAAGGAAAAGTAGAAAGAGCAGCAGAGTTTGTAAAAAGGACGAAGAAGGTGCATAAGAAAGCAGAAGCGGCACTGAAGAAGGCACAAGAAGATATGAAGAGGCAGGCAGACAGAAGAAGAAAAGAGACCAAGAATTGGAAGAAGGGGGATAGAGTAATGTTGAGTACCAAAGACTTGATGTTCAAAGAAAAGCCAGCGAGGAAACTAGTAGACCAATATGTAGATCCATATACAATCGAGGAAGTAGTATCTACCAATGCAGTCAAGCTATGACTGCCAACCTTGATGAGAATCCATCTGGTGGTGAATGTTAGTTGAATAGTATAATACAAGGAGCAAGTAAGGGGATAGAAAAAAGAGGAGGATAAACCAATTAAGATAGAAGGAGTCAAAGAGTAGGAGATAGAAAAAATATTAAATAAGAGAAAAATAAGAGAAGTGAATAGATACCTAGTGCAATAGAAGGGGTTCATGGCAGAAAATGATATATGGGAAAAGGAGGAGGATCTGAGGCATACAAGAGAGTTGGTGGATGAGTTTGAAGAGAGATTGGGAGTAGAAGTAAGAAAACAAAATGTGGAGTTAAATCCAAGGACAGAGGAATTTAGAAGGATGGAGTTTCCGGGAAAGTATACAGTGAAGTTGTTATATAAGTGGGATGACAAGAAATTTGAGAAGGAATATTTGAGAAAGTTAGAAAGAAATTGGAAGAGGTAGAAAGAGGATAGGCAGATTGATGAAAATGAATATTTGAGGAGAATAGGGAAAAGAGAGGAAAAAGAAAAGAAGAAAATGTATGAAAGAGATTGGAGAACAGGACATTTCTCCAGAGGAAAAATCTTGAAAGAGAGGTAATTTTATTATTAGAAGAAGGAGGAGATTTCGAATTTAGTTAGGTTATTAAGGTTTGAATTTTTTAGTATTTATTTATTTATTTAAGTTTTAGACTTTGTAAAAAGTAGACTTAGTTCTTTATTATTTTCTTTTCTTATGTTCCTTTTCTTTTTGATTTATTTTCATATTTTCTATTTTTAGAACTATGAGGTTAGGGTTAGAAGTGATTGGTCACACTGTCACATCAGTCACATCTGATGGTATGGTCACAACATTGATCATAGGACTTAAGAGAAAGAAGTAGAAGGTTCTGGAACAAAGTGATGTTATACAACATAGATACCACATGTTGACCTCATGCTTTACACATGGTCATTTAAGGTAGGGTGCACAGTACTTAGCACAGACCATCTGTAGGAATATATAAGGTAGACTATTTTGTAAAAGAGCTCTCTATCAAGTTCTCTTGTGTTACCTAATATAAGGTTACCTCTTAATCCAACTTTAAGGGTTTTGAGTTATAACATATATAGTAGTAGATACAGTCCTGTATTTTTATACTTTACTAATTGATTATTTCTTCTATCCTCTTTCAAGTCTTTGCCTGAGTTGCAACCTGAGTCAAGCTTAGGATCATAACATAGTTGAAAGTTAATATTATATAGTTCTTGTTATACTTCAGTAAAGTATCTTATTTTTACTTGACCTCTGTTACCATCTTATTTGTTTAGTGACCCAATTACAATGTTGTTCCAATATTTCTTTGATAGCCTAACTATTATAACATTCTAGTAGCCTAATTGTTACAACTTAAGACTGAGTATTCAGTCAAAAGAGAAAATTTGTATTATTTAACACAAGAGAACTCAGTAGGGTTTCTAGGATAGGTATTTCTACTTTATATACCTCTGATGCATGGTCTATGTGCACTTTACATCTAGCCTATCCTAAATATTGTGACTAACCTGTGATAGTCATTACACATTGTCATATTATTGTGATAGCTGTAACAGTCATGTGTGATGTCACCTTGTTTTTCCTTTACTAAGTGCAAAATAAGAAAAGAAAAAAAAAGAGATAGAAGAATCAGAATAAAAAATAAGAAAGACTTAAATAAGAGATGAGAGATGGGAAAGAAACAAGTCCACTATCTTTGATTCTGACACTAATTACAATATACTATTCTTTTTGCAAGATGAGCATGATAACACTTTACTAAATACTATGATCCAAAGCTTAGCTTAGGTTACAACTTGGGCAAAAACTTGAGTAAGAGAGGAGAGAATAATCAATTAGTAAAATATAAGAATATATGATTGTATCTACAACTATATATACCTAATGACCATGAGAGATATTCTTGAGGAAAACAATAAGGAAAGTATAAGGAGAATACAAGAAGCTAACTGATATAATATAAGGAATGTTAGA
>Ga0157358_1001238_pt1 | contig 11120 bp, 7 predicted proteins | sample AttcapACBM2_FD_111484 | JGI IMG/M metagenome (GOLD analysis project Ga0157358, IMG submission 111484) | Fungus gardens microbial communities from leaf cutter ant in Botucatu, State of São Paulo, Brazil - Atta capiguara ACBM2 | ecosystem: Host-associated > Fungi > Mycelium > Unclassified ...
ACACGTCTCATGGTGGTGCTGCAACCATCTAGGTATTCTGTCTTCCATGGCGGAGATACTCCTATTCAACTCAGTCTTCCATGATGGGGTTATTCCTGTCAGTGTCTCAACACTGAAACCTCTGCTTGGGGTAATAGGGGTTTTACCACTGAAACCCCAAGCATCTCCTATACTTTCTGTTTGTATATAAGACTAGTAGTTACACTGTAATTTGCTAGTCTGATAATTGATGAAGATAATCTCTTATTGAACTCAATCTCCAGTGTTCAACAGCGACACACCAATCAATACTTACTCCTATCTTGGACTTCTTCCTATTATCTGAAGTTGTGACTATATGGCAGACAGACAACGCAGTACATAAGCTGAAGCCAAGGTCATTCCACAAGTCCACTTATCTCCGAGTCCATTCTGCAGACTTCCACTCCAGTATGAACTGTGTCTGACAGTGACAAACTTCTCTTCTTCCTTACTATTTCTAATAATAGTTTGTTACTTATCTTGAATAAATTCTTCATTGATAAATATATCAACAATTAAGAGAGCATGATCCAAAGGGTATTGGAAATCTGGTTGAAGAAACATAAGATCAATAACTAAGTTGGAATTATTAGTCTTATCAGCATATTGAGTTAAAACATGATGGACAGGGGAAGATAACTTTAGTTTGAGAGAGTCAGTAACCTCTATGAGGATGTTGCTATGAGCTGAATGATATGGACAGAAGATATCCCAATTACTCTGATGTTGAAGTTTCTAGCCATAATGAGAATATTACAAATATTGATCTCAGTATTCTTAAGGCTGATTGATATTCATCTGAATAGACATTAATCATAAAGAAAATATTGCCATTGTTGAAGAATGAAAAGCAATTTATGTCTCTGTAGTTTAAAATGTCTCTTCTAAGAGAAAAGCACAAATGAGTGAGCTAAACATTGTATGTTATTACTCTAGGATGTTTATTGTCATTGAACAATCTTCTGGAAAAGGTTATCCAGACAGGATGATTGGAAGTGCCAACAATTTTGTTACCTTCCTTGTTAAATGAACTTGGAATGGTATAAATGAAAGACTATGGCAGCTCTTGGATGAAAAGAATATCAAACTCTTTTTGTTTTCTAAAATTATCTCAGTAAGTAGTCTGCTCTTAAGAACATTCTGTGAAAATAATTAGAGATTTTTCAAAATCATGAACTTGTCTTGCCTAAAACTGAGCAAATTGATTTGTTTCTATTTTTATGAAGCTCTTGATACTTTCTTACATGCTATTCTTTGTTGAATCTATGTCTTCAGAAAGGATATATATTGCTATCTGCTTGGTGTTTACCCTTGCAGCCAATGCACTTGAAGCTGTGTGGATATGAAGTTTAGAGCCCCTCTTGTAGAGAACCTTATTGAAACTATAGAAAATAATTAGTAGGGAATTATTTTCTACTTACTAATCTCTTTATGCTATCATATTCAGCAGTCTCTCTTACTAGAAAACCTTTCTATTTGGTCTGTAGTCTAGTCTGTTCAATGGTCAATAGTAGGCTAAGCCTTTAACCAACAAACTTCCTATTATGGGTGTATCTAAGACTAGATCTGACTTAACAGCCTAAGCCTACCAAGTAGGTTAGTATAGAATTGTACCTATACAGTACTCCAGATGGAATTTCTCTGTATTCTAGTAATTCCAATACTCCAGCTTCAACTTAAGCCTGAAATGATTATTATAATACCAGTAGACCAACAGTAGATATAGATTTCTTGAGCCAAAGAAGAAAAACTATTCTATTTTACTATGGCCTAGTCCTAGCAGAGGTGTTACTCTCTGCTATACCTTCCCATCCCCTAACAGATGGTTTACATAAACTTAAGACCTTAAGATTGGTTAAAAAAACCTTGTATAAGATTTACATAAGAGAACTTGATAGAGGACTCTGTATAAGATTGTCTATCTTATATATCTAAAACTAATGGTCTGTACTCTACTACATTAGTCTACCCTAATTCCTTAAGGTTAATATATGTTAAACATATTATATGATATCAACCTTCTAGAATCTTCCACTGTCTTCTACTGTGGTACATGATCATGGAACAGTGTGACCATGACAGTGTTATGTGACTGTGACTGATGTGTGACACCTAGTCACATTGTATAACAACTTGTGATAGTAACATGTGATATTATGCTATATTCTAATTCTAGTTTTCAAGAATAGAAAATAAATTGAAAAAGAGAATAAAAATGAGAAAGAAATAAAACAAAGTCCAACTTTCACAACTCTAACATTACCCCCTCTTCAAGATTTCTCCTCCAAAGAAACTGACTTCTATTTTTGCTAGTTCCTCTCTAACTTATTTAAATACTCTTCTTCAAACTTTCTATCATCTTACTTATACAACATCTTTACTGTATACCTTTCTGGAAACTCTCCTCTTCTAAAGTTCCTTTCTTCTATCATATCCAACTTCTCTTGTCTTCTAATCTCTGCATTTAATCTTCTCTCAAACTCTGCTACTACTTCTTTTGCATTTTTTAGATCTTTCTCTCTTTCCTAGCTATTATACTCTACTGTAAATCCCTTCCATTGTACTAAGTACTTCACAACCTCCCTTATTTTTCTTTTATTTAATATTTTTCTACTTCCCACTCTTTGACTCTTTCTACTTCTACTAGCTTTATCTCTTTTGCCTTCTGTCTCCCTATCTGTTCTTTTTATTATACTACTCTACTAATATTCACTACTAAATGAGTTCTCATTGAAGTTGGCAATCTTAATTTGATTGCATTGATTAAAACTATCTTGTCAATGATATATGGACCAACATATTGATCCACTAGCTTTCTTGCTAGTTATTCTTTGAACACCAAATCTTTTGTACTCAATATTATCTTATCCTCCACTTTCCATACTTCTGCTTCCTTTCTTCCTCTGTTTGCTTATCACTTCATCTTTTCCTGTGCTCTCTTCAATGCTAATCCTGCTTCTTCTTGTACTTTCTTCATTCTTTTGGAAAATTCTGTCATCTTTTCTATCTTTTCTTTTTTCCTTATTGTTAATTGCAAACTCTACTGATGCCAGCTATTCAGATCAACCCTTTTGTCTATGATCAACAAAGAATTGGAGATATTGTTCTAACTTCTGATTCATATGTTCAGTTTGTCCATCTGTTTGTGGATGGAAAGATATTGACAGCTTTGTTTTAATTCCCAACATTCTATTTAACTTTCTCATTATCTCTGCTACAATCATCTATCTAACACTATGCTCTCTGACAACTCATGCAATTTCCACACATAATCTCTAAACAATCTTGCTAACTCTTCTGCTGATGTTCCTTCTATTGTTGCCACAAAATGCATCATCTTGAACAACCTATTGCAGACCACTAGGATCATATCTTTCTCTGCTACTAATGGTAACTTTGTGATAAAGTCCACTATCAGATGTGTTCATAAGACCTTACTTAACTTCAACTTCCCTGCTGGCATTTCCATTCTATTTTTCATTTTCTGACATATATCACATCTTTCTATATACCATCCCACAACTCTTGTCACTTCCAGCCACCAATAATTTCACATTATCAACTCTATCATTTTTCACTTTTCTCCATGTCTTGCTACTGGAACATCATGATGCAACCAGATTATCTCCACTCTTAGCTCTTTGTCCTTTGATACATATACTTGACTCTCTTTCTCTTTGTCCTTTCCTCTAGTTTTTTTTATCTTTTCTACTATTTTTACTTTAGGTCCTTCTATTACTACTTCTGCTAAACTACAAATCTAATAATCTTTAATTAATACTTGGTTACTGTTATTGTTCTCTGTCCCTACTTTCCAGTTTGGTCTTATACTAAGTCTATTTGCCTTCCCCATTTTTGTTTCTGACATATGCTTTAAAGTAAAGTTGAATCTTGATAGATAGAGTGCCTAACAGGCTTGTCTTCTATTCAACTTCTGCACTTTTATGAAATATTCTAGATTTTCATGATCTATCTAGACCTTGAACCTAAACTTGGCACCTTCTAACAAATGCTCTTCAATTTTCCAATTCTCTTATTACTGCTAACATCTCCTTATCATAAATCTTATAATTTCTTCTTGTTTCATTTAGAGATTTTGAAAGAAACACTACTGGTCTTAATCTCCTGTCATTATACTCCATGGATAATACTCCTTTCATAGTATAATCTGATGCATCCACTTCCATCCACATTTTTTATCCAAATCTGGTGCTACTAACACCAGTTCTTTGGTGAACTTCTCCTTTAACTTCCTAAATGCCTTTTCCTACTTCTCCATCCACTCCCACTTCTAATTCTTCTTTACCATATCATGTAATGGTCTAGCTATTGTCAGACATGCAAAGTTTGAATACAGCTTTTTTATTTAATCTCTTTTTCCTTTTTTTTGATTTATTTTTCTATGAACCTAGGATTAGAATTGGAGGGATGAGATTATGCTGTCACATATTAGTCACATCAGATGACATGGTTACAGTAATGGTTACAAAGTCACAAGACAAATAGAAGAATATAGAAGATTCTAGAGAATGATGTCATACAATGTGTAGAACACATATTGACCTTGAGATAAATACATAGTCTTTAGGGTATGCTAAAGAAGTAGTTAGTACAGATCACCTAGTTTGGTATATAAGATAGACTAGTTTGTACAGAGCTCTCTATCAAGTTCTCTTGTGTTTACCCTAATACAAGGTTTCTCTTCATTAATCCACTCTAAGGTTTTTGAATTGTAACAGCTATTACTGTAAAATTTTTAATAAACCAATGATAATAATTCATCAGTCCCAAAAACTTCTGTATATCTTCAACTTCTTCTGGAGTTGGCTAGTCTAATACACCCTTCACTTTCTCTTTTTCTATCTTTATCCCCTTCAGTTCTATCACTACTTTTAAGAAGCCCACTTTCCTAACCTTCTACTTGTATTTCTCTGATTTTATATACAGATTATTTTCCACTAACCTCTTTACTACTTCCTCTACTATCTCATTATGTTCTTTCTCTATTTCCATTTCTACTATTACATTGTCAATAAAACTTGCCACTTTCCCAGTGTTAATGAGATTCTGCAAGGTTTCATTCATTATAGTCTGAAATATGGCTAGTGAGTTCATTAGTCTGAAAAACATCACAGTTGGCTCAAATGATCTCTCTGGTGTTGTGAACATTGCTTTCCATTCATCATCTTTTTTTTTCTATACATTATTATATTCCTATCTCAAGTCTATTTTAGTACATACTTTTTTGGTATCTATATTTTCTACAATATCCAAAATTAAAGGTAGAGAATAATTGTTCTTTACAGTCCATTTGTTTAAATACCTATAGTTCTGTACTATACACTTCTTACCATCTTTCTTTCTCATGAAAAACACCAGTGCCATTTGAGGTGACTTTGAGAGTCTGATATATCCCTTTCTCAATTATTCCTGAATAAACTCATGCCTTTCTTCTCTTGATAGCAGGTATATCTTTCCCTTCCTTGATACAAATTTCTCCTTTATTTCTATAGTATGATCCTATAATTTTCTTGTGGGCATTCTTTCACTGGTATTCTTGCCAAAGACACAAATCCACTTGTGGAACCTTTCTAAAACTAGCCTTTTAGTCTCTTCTTCTGATTTTTCAGTTTTTTTCTTTTTTTTCCTTTCTTCTTTCTTCTTCTGCTCCCTCTTTTCTTGTTTATTTCCTTCTTCTCTTTTCTTCTCTTTCTTCTTTTGCTTTTCCCAACCCAATTTTCCCTGCTTTAGTCTCTACTGCTTTCCATACTTCTCTAAATACCTCATTATTTTTACCTCCCCTATTTTCCAGTCTATTTCAGGGTTGAGGCAAGCAAGCTACAGCATTTCTAAAATAACATTCCACTTCTGTTCTCCTATTATATCAATCTCCATTCTCTCTCTATGACCCTAGTAGTAAATACTCACTCCTACTGTGTGCTTAATAGATCCTTCTTTGTTGAAGAAACCATCTACATTTCTTATATATATGGGTCTTTCTATCTTCTTTAACTTAAACTTCTACTTCACTATCCAACAACACTTCTACTATTATCCCTTCTTGTATATCAATTCTCTCTAGTTCAATATTTACCATTACTTCTCTTAACATGTTCCCATTGTTCAAATTATAGCAGAATGTATTATCCATAACTCTATTGAACATTGCAAATCTGTTGTAGCTACCAGAACCTAATTGAAGACTATTAGATTCTTGTCTCCATTTAAATTATTTTGTCCATTTTCTTCTTCAATTCTTCTTTTCTTTTCTCTGTATTCCAGTCTTCTACCCTCTCCAATTCTGTTCTCTGTTTCTCAGTTTCTTACTAAGTGTCCAAATCTCCTATAGTTGTAATAGTTTCTGTTTTTACAATCTACCTCCATAGCATATAGATCCTGCCTACTAATTTATACTATGATCATGTTCATTCATTCTACTCCCTCCATTGGAGCAGGCCCTGTTAGCACCTATGGTTGAGGTTTTTCCTGCCTTCTAGGCCAAACTTGAGGCTGAAGCAATCATTACTCTTATACCCCTGTATTCTACCTTTGGGCCAGAGCCTTGTTATCTTATTTTCTTCTTATTCTTTCTTCATTCCTTTTACTCTCTCTCCAATTTGAATCCATATTGATAGTGTTATGATTAATGCCTCATATCTAATAAATAGTTTGTTCATAGATAAACAGGTATTGGAGTTTCTTCTTTATGATTCTATGATCAGCTGCAACATGTGTTCTCTTTGTGTATAATCAGTTAGTATCTCATATAGTAGTCAAGGCTTCATTATATTTTCCTTACTGTTTTCTTGTTTCCTACATACATATTATGTATGGTCTTTAGATATATATAGCTGTAGATACTATCCTATATCCTTATACTTTCCCAATTGACTTCATTCCTTATTCTTACTCAAGTCTTTATCTAATTTGTAACCTGAGCCAAGCTTAAGGTTATAATGGGTAGCTTATTCATACTACTACTTGATGGTATCTGGTAGATATTCTTACTCCATAAGTCTTTGCTAGATAGCCCTGTTTATGCTGTATTTGAACTCTTTTATCAATAGTAGTTTTTTATACCCACTTTCTCTTGCTGCTTATCTGAACTCTTAGACAAACTCTTCCATTGTTTTCTCTTTTTGTTCTAGTCTTCTTAATTTGGCTGCTTTGACTATCTCTTTCTCTTCTCCTCTGAACTTCCTTCTTAATTCTGTTAGAAGCTCTTTTGCTGTTTTATATTCTAGGTTTTCTTCTTTTAAATCTTCTAAGACATTTTTCTTTCAGACATCTGCTGATCTTCTCTACATATAAGATAATATCCACTGAATCTGTTCTTCAACTATTTCCCTCCTTATTCTCATCCTGATATATAACTTGCATGTTGTAATAAACCCCAACATCTTTTCAGAACTCCCATCAAATATTTATAGCTTTTCCACTTCTGTATTTAATCCTATATTAGGTCTGAGCACTGTTTCTCCTTATATTGCAAGCTGCTTCTGTTGCTGCTGGATAATCTGCTTATAATTAATTGAGCTGTGTTGACTCATAGTGTATGGTGATGATGGGTTGTTTGGGGTAAGTGATGATGATAGTGATGGTGTTGGTAATGATAGTGGAGAGATGTGAGAGAATAGAGCAGAACTAGTATTAGTCTTGTTCTCCAACTCATACCCATTATCTGACTTAATCTTGGTAAGTACTAACAGATCTTCTTCTTGTCCCACCTGATACTGTTTACTAACTACCTGTTTACTGTTCTACTAACTACTGCTCTAATAGATTTAAATATTTATAGAGGCTCTGTAAGAGAACTTATCTCAGTATCTCAAATCTTTATTCTTGGCCCTGTTAAACCTTATGGTATTCTTATTTCTCACCAGTTAGTGCTTAACTACCCTACTAAATTCTATAGTCTTCTTCTAGCTAATCTCTAATCCTACTAGACTTTATAAATCTTATTTTTGACCTCCGTTATCAAATATTTCCAATATTTCTACTATAAGATCTCTTCCTTCCTTTTCTGATAAATTTCTAGATATTTTTACCAGAGTTTTTGACCATCTAGCTATCAACATTCTTTACTTAAGTCAGTACTATTTTGCTAGATTGAAATAAACTCTATTAATATTTAGAATAGTTGCCACTTTCAGGAGTCCTTATTCTATTCTCTTATGACTTTCTTGTCAGAACTGAAGGCAGTAGACTCTATTTTTTGTTTTCTATTTTATTTTCTTTTACTTTGCCTCTTATTTTGAAGTTAGAAATTAGTATGACATCACAGATCACAGTCACATCACATCACATATAGAACATTGTAGAAGGATCTAGAAAGAATAGTGTTATATAGTATATATAGCATATGTTAGTCTTAAGAAAAACACATGGTCATTTAGGATAGGCTAAAGTAGTAGAGTACAGACTATTAGGTTTTAGTATATAAGGTTGTTCTTAAGAAGAGAAGACAAAGATACTTAAATACTCTTTCAAGAAGTTAACAAAGTCCTTAGTTAATAGAAATAAACTAATTAAGAGATTATAAGCATACTTAGGACAGTTTACAAAGATATATTGACATATTTCTACTTAGCAATAGCTTTATTTTCATTTCATTTCTCATTTCTATATTATTTTTCATTTATTTTTTTTTATTTCAAAGTTAGAGTTAGGGATTATTATAATATTACATGAGACTGTTACAAACTGTCACATACACCAGTCACACATATTATGATCATGATCACATAACTATATAACATGACATTATATAGTATATTATATATATACTGATCTTATGGAAAATGTATACTTTTTAAGGTAGGCTAGGTTTAGTATAACATAGACTATTAGCCCAGCATATATAAGATAAATACTTTTGTACTAGAAAATTTATTAAGTTTTCTTGTGTAAACTTTATACAAAATTTCTCTTTTGACTTATTACTGAGTCTTAAGTCATAATAGGAGCCAACTGTTACTCTTAAAGTAGTTGGGTTAAAATAACTTACAATTCTTATCTCTAAGAGTAAAGAAATGGTACCATTGAACAGTAAGATAATTGAAAAATATCTTCCAAGTATTTAGATATAAGAGAACACTCTTGGAGCAAAGTATATCAATAGAAGTTGCTAGATAAAGTCTAGTAGTCACTCTAGTGTTAGTTACATAGTTATGAACTAGTTGGTGTAAGGACTACTTAGCATTGCTTGAGCAGTTCTAAAATTCAATTCAATAGCTAAGGCCACAAGAAAAGAATAATCTAAGTATAAAACAAAGTATTAAGGCAAAAGTGTACTTGTATATTGAGTAATACAAAAGAACTTGATAGAGTTTCTACTATAAAGTAGTCTACTTTCTATATCTCTAGGAGTTGGTCTGTGCACACCTAACCTACTCTAAAACTATGACTAAGTTCTTTTAGTAGTTTCTATGATGTTCAATTAAGCCATATGACTGTGTAACTATGACTGTAATATATGTGATACTTTGTGTGATAATTATTATGCTTCTGTTACATTTGATGTGATGTCACACCCCTTAGTTAAGTTCAAAGAAGGAAATAAGAAAAATAAAGAGAAATCACAAAAGACCAAAAAAATAAAAAATATTTAAGTTCGCTTAGAAGATTTCTCACACAGACAGCTAAAAAATAAGCTTGTCCAGAATGTACAGAAGAGTCCACTATCTTTCTAGCAAAGCCCAGAGAGTCAGTAACAAGAATATATTTAATGTCCATACTAGTAGCCTTGTTAAAACTCAGTCTCATAGCAAAAAGCTTAGTATTAGAAGTAGTTGTCTAACTAGTTGGAACTTTAGAAGATGACATCTATTATTCTAGTCTCTAGAAATATATAGCAGAGACAGTATATATATTCTTGACATCTGAGTACTTGTATCAGTAACAACAATAAGAGTAGAGAAAGGTTTATTCTTTAACTGGGCTTGAGGCTTCATAGTATGAAAATATATGCCTATCTCTACCCTTGTTACTTTGGGAGAATATTCCTATCAAATTCTTTCCTTAATAAAATATATAACATCTTCCATTAATTGACTACTACCATATTAACAATAATGTTGCTTGTAATTGTCACATACTATCTAAATCCATCCAATATCCATACTCATTCATTCTCTTCTAATGCAGATCATGCTTTATTCTAATTATCCCAAGGATTAAACCTCTTTATTCTTTACCAATCTCATGGAGGTTTAAAAATAGTCATCATATAGATTCTTTAGTCTAATAATCAACTTATATTATGCTATACTTGTTCTAAGTTTATCTAAGTTCTCTCTTCTGAAATATAGCCATATAATGAGGTTAAGCTAGATATAACATTTTCTATTAAAGCCAATGTCATTCTATCCACATAATACTACTTCTGATTCTCTTCCAACTTCATTTTCTATCTTGACATATCACTTATTCTATCTTCTATACTATGTATAGATAACTTTGGTAAGTGTGAATTACTCTTAACAGAAATACTAATAAATTTGATAATAAATTTTGTATTAGAACTAAGTAAGATAATATTAGGAATATTCCTTGTGCTAATTATTAGAATATCACTCATAATTCTTTAAGATTGAAGAATACTAGTATTCAGAGAAATACAAAAAACTAGAAAACTGTAAAATCAAGATAAAAAAGAACTTTATATTAAGTATAGTTTTTACTTTAAATAGAAAATTGTACTATCTATAAATTGTGTAGTTATAATTTCCAGAAGAGATTGTTATGATTTGTTTTGGACATAACAATTATAAAAGATACTGAAGTTATAATATCAAAGTACATGACTATGATATGATATTCTTATGGTATGTGTATGTTACACTCATAAATACTGTTGGAACAACTGGGTAGAAGAGCAAAGCACTTCAAATCTCCAGGAAATCCTAAGTCTATTGTTTAAGAAATACTAAACTATACACTTATGTTATAATCTCAAGATCTTAGAGTAGGTCAAGAAAAGAAACCTTGTATAGGGTTTACATAAGAGAACTCAATAGAGAACTCTGTACAAGATTGTCTACTTTATATACTAAAACTCCATGGTCTGTACTAACTACTTCTAGTCTACCCTAAACAGC
>Ga0157358_1001239_pt1 | contig 11119 bp, 12 predicted proteins | sample AttcapACBM2_FD_111484 | JGI IMG/M metagenome (GOLD analysis project Ga0157358, IMG submission 111484) | Fungus gardens microbial communities from leaf cutter ant in Botucatu, State of São Paulo, Brazil - Atta capiguara ACBM2 | ecosystem: Host-associated > Fungi > Mycelium > Unclassified ...
AAAGAAGAAGACAGGAGGAGAGAGAACAAGAAAAAAGAGAGTATGAGGAAAGATGGGAAGAGAAAGAACAAAGAAGACAAAAAGAAAAAGTGGAAGTGGAAGAAAGAAAAAGAGTAGATGAATAATGGAAAAGGGTAGAAGAAATGAGAGTATGAGAAGAGAGAAGAGCAGAGAAAGAGTGGAAACAACAGGAAATGTTGGAAAGAAGAAGAGAGGAGAATAAGCAGAAAGTGATGGAGGAGAGAAAGTTTTTTGCTTGTGGAGAATTCGGGTATATGGCCTACAGTTGCAGAAATGTGAGAGAAGAGGAACTAACCCAGGTGTCCTCAAATAGATTTGAAGTGTTGAAAGTTAGAATAATGCAGAGAGGGGAAGGAAATGGTAAAAAAGTGGTAAAAGATAGAAAGAAAATATTGAGGGAAGAAAGAGCAAAGAGGGGAATAGAGGTGAGACAAACAAAAGTAGAAAGAAAGGAGAAAAAGGAGAAACATTTAAGAGAAGTAACGATGAAAATTGGGTTAAAACAGAAAGAAGAAGAGGAAGGAGTTGTAACAGAAGCATTGTTGGATAGTGAAGTGACAGGGTTGGTGATGAGTGAAGAGTTTAAAAGGATGAAGTTAGAGAGGCCAGTTTATGTGAGGAATGTTGATAGCATACTGAATTATGCAGAGCTTATAGTGGATACAGTAGAAGTGGAGTGTTATATTGGGGATGCCTTGGCTAGCATGCCATAACCCAGAGATAGATTGGAAGACAGGAGAAGTAAAGATGACGAAGTGTCCAGACAAGTGTGGAAAGAAGTGGAAAACAGGAAGGTAGACAAAACCAGGATGGAAGAAGCAGCAGGAAAAGAAAGAGAAAAAAGAAATGAGGAGACTGATAGTAGAGGAAGAAAAAACAATAGTAAGAATAATGGAAGAAAAAGAGGAAGAAGAGAAAGACTTGATAGAACTGAGAGTGACAGAAGAAATGGTTCCATGAAGGTTCCATAAATATTTGAAAGTGTTTGAAAAGAAGGATTTAAAAAGGATGCTGACAAGGAAGGCTTGAGACCATGTAATAGATCTCAGAGAAGGATTTGTGCTGAAGAAAGAAAAGATATATCCATTGTCAAGAGTAGAGAGAGAGGAAGTATAGGAGTTTGTGAAAGATTAGCTAAGAAAGGGATATATAAGGCCATCAAAATCACCACAAATATCACTAGTATTCTTTGTGCTGAAGAAAGATGAGAAGAAAAGGATGGTGCAAGATTATTGATATCTGAACAGTTGAACAATCAAGAATAATTATCTATTGCCACTGATCTCAGATTTGATAGATAGCATAGGGAAGAAGAAAGTATTTATAAAGATGGATTTGCAATGGAGTACAATAATGTGAGGATAAAGGAGGTGGATGAGTGGAAGGCAGCATTTTCAACACCTGAGGGGTCATTTGAACCCACAGTAATGTTCTTTGGGTTGACTAACTCACTAGCAATATTTCAGGCAATGATAAATGATCTGTTGAGAGACTTGGTGGTGGAAGAAAAGGTAGTGGTATTTATTGATGATATAATAGTGGCAACAGAAACAGAGGAAGGACACAATAAGATAGTGGAAGAAGTATTGAGGAGACTAGAAGAAAATAATTTATTTGTAAAACCAGAGAAGTGTGTGTGGAAGATTAGAGAAGTGGGATTCTTGGAAGTAATAATAGGGGAAGACAGAGTGAGAATGGAGAAGGAAAAGATGTAGGAAGTAATAGAGTGGCTGGTGCCAAAGAGTGTGAAGGATGTATAGAAGTTTTTGGGGTTAGCAAACTATTACAAATAGTTTGTCAAAGATTTTGCAAAGATAGAATTGAAGGAGAGGTTTACAACAGAGTCAGTTTTGGTTACACCAGACTTGGATAAAGAGATGAGAGTAGAGGCAGATGCATCAGATTTTGCTACAGGAGGAGTATTATCAATGAAGTGTGAAGATGAGAGATGGAGACTAGTAGTATATATTTCCAAATCATTAAATGAGGCCAAAAGGAATTATGAAATTCATAATAAGGAGATGTTGGTGATAATTTGGTGCTTATAGGCATGGAGGCATTTCTTAGAAAGAGCCAAGGATCGGTTTGAAATATGAACAGATCATAAAAACTTGGAGTACTTCATGAAGACTCAAAAGTTAAATCGAAGGCAGGCTAGATGGTTATTATACTTGTCAAGATTTGATTTTGCTTTGAAGCATGTAGCTGGCAAGAGTATGGGGAGAGTGGACAGTTTGAGTAGAAGGGTAGATTAGGCAAAAGAAGTGGAAAAAGACAATGAAAATCAAATAATGTTGAAGAAAGAATGGATAGAGGTTAGAACAATGGAGCAATTAGTAGAAGGACTGGAGGAAGAGATAGTGAAGATAATAAAGGAGGCAAGAGATAAGAATGAAGAAGTAATAAAAGTGGTGGAAGAAATGAAAAAAAGCAGGAGTTAAGATGTTGAGAGATGAAGAATGGCAAATAGAGGAAGGATTAGTGCTGAAAGAGGGAAGGGTATATGTTCCAAAGAATGAGAAGTTAAGGATAGAGATTATTTGGCTTCATCATAATACGCCAATAGCAGAACATGAAGAACAGTGGAAGACGGTGGAACTAGTTACTAGGAATTACTGGTGGCCAGGAATAACGAAGAAAGTAAAGCAATATGTGGAGGGGTGTGATCAGTGTCAGAGGATGAAGAATAGAGCAGAAAGGCCAGCTGGAAAATTAAGACCTAATGAGGTACTGGAGAAACCATAGCAACATATATCAGTGAACTTTATCACAAAGTTACCAGTATCAAAAGGTCATGATTTGATCTTAGTGGTATGTGATAGGTTTTCGAAAATGTTCCATTTTGTGGCAACAACAGAAAAAATGACAGTGGAAGGATTAGCAAAGTTGTTTAGAGATAACATGTGGAAGTTGCATGGATTGCCAGAAAGTGTGATATCAGATAGAGGGCCACAGTTTGCAGTGGGATTAATGAAGGAGCTGAATAAAATGTTGGGGATAGAAACAAAGTTGTCTATGGCATATCACCCACAGACAGACAGGCAGACAGAGAGAACTAACCAAGAGCTGAAGTAATATTTGAGAATGTATGTCAATCATAGACAGAACAATTGGTCAGAATGGTTGGCAATGGTAGAATTTGCATTCAACAATAAAGTGCATACAGCAACAAAGATGTCATTGTTTTAAGCAAATTATGGGAGAGAACCAAGAATGAGCTTTGATATAAGAAAAAAGGGGAAGAATGTGAAAGTAGAAGAGTTTGCTAGGGAAATGAAGGATAAACATGAGGAAGCAAGGTCAGCATTGGTAAAATCACAGGAAGAGATAAAGAGATAGGCAGATAGAAGTAGAAAAGAGGCAAAAAAGTATAAAGTAGGTGATAAGGTGCTGATTAGTACAAAGAACTTTTCAATGGAGTTAATGAAGAGAGCAACAAAGAAGTTGACAGAAAAGTTTATAGGACCATATGTGGTCAGGAAAATTATATTAGAAAATGTGGTAGAATTAGAATTACTGGCATCGTTAAGAATATACCTGGTAGTTAATGTGAGAAGAATAGTGAAGTATAGGGAATAGGTAGAAGGGCAGAAGAAGATTCTACCACCTCCTATTGAGGTAGCTGGTGAGAAGGAATACAAAGTAGAAGAGATTTTGAATAGACAAGAGAGGAGAGGAAAGATGAAGTATTTGGTGAAATAGAAAGGATATATGGCAGAGGAAAATACATGAAAGGAATTAGAGAATTTGAAGAATGCAATGAAGAAGGTAGAAGAATATGAGAAAGGAAGATTTGAAGAAGAAATACAAAGAATAAGATTAAGAAAAGAAAAGGAGATAAAGTTAAATCCAGAAGCAAAAGAGTTTAAGAGAGGGGAATTGCTAGGGAGATATATAGTGAAGTTGTTATATGGGTGGGATGATAAGAAATTTGATGAAGAATATCTGAAAAAATTAGAGAGGAATTAGAATAGGTAGAAGAACGAGAGGAAAAAGAAGGAGAAGGAATATATAAAGAAGCTGAAAGAAAGTTTGGAATGGAATAAGAGAGATAAGCAGATGAGTAAGAGAATCTAGGAGAATGAAAAAGAAGTTCCTCTGGAAGTAGAACTTTAAGAGAGAAGTACTGTTATGGGATGCTGGAACACTAACAATTTTTATTTTTCTGATTTTATATTGATTTTCTTTTTCTTTTCTTTTTATTTTGGACGATGAAGAAGGCACGTGACACTGCAGTCATATGACATGTCACATGATGTGACATCATAGGTCTAGAACATAGTAGAAGGATCTGGAAGATAACATCAGGGCACATGTATACAACATGGTAGCCTTAAGTAAGAAATGAGGCAGATATAAGGATGTAGCATGGACCATGTATACTCTGTATATATAGGACTCTAATTTAGCAGAGACTCCTTATTGAGTTCTCTTGTGAACTTCCTACATTATATCTACTTTGAGATTTACTTACTTGTGCTATCATTTGTCATTGTGATAAGTAGTTGCCATAACAGTTATTAGTTATCTATACTATACTATGCTGCTGTGTATTCTGTTTTTCTAACAAGTTATGGACTCTAGTTATCTTGATCTCTAGTTAGTGCTTTTTCAGGCTATTTAACTAACTTTGATAGTAAGCTGATATCTTGTTGCTTTTAGGTCTGTTATAAATTGAGCTGATCTTAAATTTCTTTATATTTGTAAGATTCCCTTTAATTTATACTGATTATCTTTATTGATAGTAATAACCAACTTTGTTACTACTCTCTCCAAGCTTACTGGCTTTGCTGACTACTTTTTCTAAGAAATCTATTCATAATAAATCAAATCTCACTTTTATTACTTATTCTGGTATTATTCTCACTGCTAAAAATATGTTAAATGTTTTAGCGCTTTCTTAAACTACTAATATAGATGTGATAACTAAGAGAAACTTTTTAAGTTTTCAAAATTTGTTTTTTTTAAGTCAACAATTTATTGCAGTTACCCAATATAAAAGACTACTAAGGAATTGAACCCATAACCTCAAGTAGGTTTGAGATAAACATAATACACATGAATAGGAGGCTTTTCCACTATGTCATCTTTCCTCTAGCTTTTGAACTTTAGTTGTTCTTAATTTCACTTTGCTAAATAACTTGTTAATATATATAGCTAGTCCAATATTAAGGCTTTTTGGACTTACTTGTAAACCCTTATAGAAATGTTTGATCCAGCATTAGTCTTTACTAACTATTAGAGAATAATTATATTCCAAATCTCCAACAATTAGAACTCTATTATCTAGATTACTGAGTTTAATTCTTTTTACAGGAAAATTTATGGGAATAATTATAATATAATGATTTACTAAATTCTTTAACTCAGTCTACTCAATTTATGCAAAACTATCTTTAAATGTGATGATGTAATTATCTACATCAATATAATAGCTGTAATAAAAGACTTTGCAGTTTTAAGTAGAATTGATTATATATATATAGCTCTAAGTTAAAGCAAATTTGCCTTACCTAACTTGCCTATTGCTGTAAATCTCTCTAAATGTGAAAAGATATTATATTTTTTGTATAAAAGTAAAAAAGTACCTTATAGCAGCTTTTATGAAGATAAAAAAGTTCTTAGACTCTAATACCTCTGCTCACTTTACTCTATTTGAGTTTAACTTTATCAATATAACTCTAGATAATTATGGTCAAGTTGAGATTACAAACTTAAAAGTACTATTATTTATGGTTACTTTTAGCACTATTCTGATTGAATATAAAATCTTTGATTCTGAGAAAGGGATTACTAAAGTTACTGTATCCAAACTATGGTTAGTATATAATAAAAGTAGTTCTAATTTCTATAATAAGTCTAGTGATGTTATTCTATTAGCTACTTCTAATCTTTAAAACAATATCCAGATTATGAAGACTCACATTCTTAAATATAAGATATTTGGACTTTAAAAAGAAAATATATTTCCTAATATAAAAATATGTCTATTATAGTTATACTCTTAAAAAGATATACTAATGTAGTTTTTCTAAGAACTCTATTTACTCCAGTAAGCCTTTAGAAGTGTATAATTATATTTCTTAATGACTATTTCTTCTATTGCAATATTTGTTACAACTCAAGCTCAAGTGTAAAAATAAAAAGTAAATCTTATATTGGATTAATATAAGAGAAATCAATAGAGTTTCAAGTATAAAGAATCTACCTTATATATACTAAGCCAGTAATCTGTATAGTACTATATATAACTTATTTTTTTAAAACATTTTAATATTATTAATTTATTACATAGAACTTGGTAGTAGTTCATATCTATAGAAGAAGTTATTACAAGATCAAACCACAATCTTTATATAATTGTTTACTATAAGAGATTACTGTGAAATTAAACCCATAATCTCAAGTAGGTTAGAGACAAGCTATCATATATTAAGTCTATCTATTTAGAAGATATATTCCTGTAATGATGCTATTATTTCAATATATATAAAACAAGTCTATTTTCTTGCAACATATTTTTGTAGCTATGATGCAATAATTTAAATATCCAGTCTTCTATGACTGAAATACTTTTAGCAAACTTGGTCTTCTATGGCAGAGTTCTTTTATCTTACTTTTATTAGTATCTCACTACTGAAACCTCTGCTTTAAACAACATACTAAAACCCTAAGTATTTTCTATACATCTAACTTAGATATAAAACTAGTAGTTATACTGTAATTCATTAGTTTGATAATTGATAAAGATAACTCTTATTAAACTTGATCTCTGGTATTCAACAGCAACATACCTAATTAGTACTCACTTCCATCTTGGACTTCATTTATTTCTTTGAAGTTATAATCATGTGGTAGACAGATGGTGTAGTATATAAGCTGAAGCCAAGGTTATTTTACAAGTCTACATCACTAAGCTCTTTCTATAGAGTTATATACTTTATATATTTCTGAGTTAACTCTATAGACTTTTATCTCCTAATATAAACTGTACCTGATATAAGTATATCATATATAGACAGAAGGCTTTTTCACTATGCTATCTTATTCCTAATATAACCTATCCTAAAGGTTATACATTATCTATTAGATCAATATATAAATATATTATATGATGTCATTGTTCTGAAACTTTTTATATTTTTCTATATAGTATATAATTATGTGACTATAACAATAACATGTGTAACTAATATATAACAGTTTTTGTAATAGTCATATATAATATTACACTATATCTTAATTCTAAGTTTAAAATAGAAAAATAAATGAAAAAAATAAAAATAAGAAGAAATAAAAAGAAAAAACAAAGTCCACTATCTTTAACTCTATGTTATATTCCAAACTCTGAAACATATCTAAGATATATCTAACTTCAATACAATATCAAATTTCCATGGTTATTTGGCTTTATTTGAGTCAAAATCCATGGTCATCTTTATTATTTTCATTATTTAATTATTTCTACACATATACCAACAAAATAATCATCATATTACTTGAAAAGATGTAATCAATGTAACTTGAAGTATGCTTACTAGATTTTTGATAGAAGTTTGCTATTATAACTACAACTTATATATATAATTGTATACTTGATAAATATCTTAAATAGAAAATATCTTGGAAGATCTTCTTGAGTAATGAATTCAAATCATTGCATCTTTGTGTTTTTAATTATAGAGCATATATATATCTCTTTAATGAAGTTTATGCCAATAAATTTACACTATGTTCTAAATTAATAACATTTATTAGATATAAGAATAATAGCTATTACTTTATATACTAAACTAAATACACTAACTTTTATATAAAAGAATATAAGTTATTAGACAAAATAAGTCTAGAGATAAAGTTATCAGTATCTGGACCTTCTAATAAAAATAGACTTACTCTGATACCCATTCCATATACATTTATTTTTCCTATTCAAAACAATTCTTTTTATTTTCTTTTACTTTCTTTTTCTTTAAGTCTCCATCTTTTACACCTTTCTCAGTATCTAAAAAGTTTATAATAGAGGTTATAGAGATTAATAATGTTAACTCTGATATTGAAATATAACTTTTTAGCTCTCAACAATCCTTACAACCTATTTTGTAGACACTATAAGAAAATCTTGAATTAAGGAGATCCAAGCATCAATCCTAAATACTCTTTAAAAAAATAAAATATTTATAAAGAATATTCTCATTCTATCAGTATTCTACATAATTCTTTATAGCAACTAAAAGAGAGGTTTTCCAACTTTAATATAACACATGATAAACATGAAAATACTCATCAGAAATTATAAAGAATATATAAGAATATACAAAGATTCCCTGATAATTTGCTATCCAGAATAATAAGAATAAATAGAGTTGATTATTTATATAACTTATGCAATAATGTTATTGAAATAAATAGGATTTTATATCCAATACTAGTGTGTACTACTTCATTAACAAAAAAACCAGAGAGTTTGTTATAGCAATTGTTTATATCAATAATGTCTGTTTTATAGGTTTAAAATATTTCCTACTTTTCTTTAAGTTGAAGCAAAAATTCATGACAAAATAAGAATATCATGATCTTAGAAACTAAAGAGTTTCTTGGAATATGTATAAGTCATAATCATAAGAATTGAAAGATTTTTATAGATCAATTTAAGTACTTAAACAAAGTTTTAGTATGCTTTAGCATAGCAACTAACCTAACAAGTACTCTACTACTATTAGACTATTAAACCTATTGATAAGCAATGTAAATCTAGTTTCCATCAAAAAATTGGTTAAATCTCTAATTCAATGATTAGCTTATATTTTGATATAGAATTCACTGTAGTCAAGCTTGCTCAACAGATGATAAACCTTCTAAATGAATATTATTGAGCTAGGTTATATTTCTATAAATACTTGCTTAACACTTGCAAGTATCAAATAGTTTATGACAGACTTATTGCTAAGTCTGTTATAGTATACTCCAACTCAGACTGAGCACAAGATTCAGAGTTTTGTAAATCTATGATTGGTTACTTTACTTCATAGCTTGTAAAGTAATATCTTAGATGAGTTACTAATAAAAAATAATAGCCCTATCTTTAACTGAGGTTAAATACATAGTTTTTTTCTGATTATAGCTATCAACTTATCTAGACAAGAAATCTTCTTAATAAAATTAGCTTTAATGTTCTAACTCTTTATCTCTATAGTAATAGTCTTAGTTCACTTTTCTAAAGACTCAATTATATACAAGAAAAGCACTCCAAATACATTAATATTTGCTATCATTATATAAGAGATTTAATTGAGAACAAACAAATTAAACTATATCATATTGTTAGGAAAAATAATTATGCTGGTATATTAACTAAAATTTTTGGTCAAGTCTTATTCAGTTATTTCCATTTATATTTTGGCTTGAAAATACTCTAAGTTTATCTACTTATACTTCTGTTACTTAATAGCTGATGTCTTAAGTAAGAGGAAATGTTGCAAAGCATTTCACTTACTAAAAATTTATATTACAATTAATAATTTGACTAATTAGGTAGTTAATGTAAAATTTACACATAAGTAGATTATATTCTATCATTTTATCCTCTATTGTTACTTGTACTTTTTAACTCTTTACTACAGAACTTACTCTTGATAAGTAGTTGTCAGTTGTTCACACTATACTATGTTATTGTACATTCTGTTTCTTTCAACACATACCTTTTTCAATTAAGTGATTATAAGAATTATACTATTTTAATTAGCATTAGTAAAAACAAGTAGGAATAAGCTAATGCTAATGTTGGCTATTGTAGATATACATGTATACATATGTATATGGATTTTGAACTGAGTAGATAGAACAACAAGAGACATTGAGTACATATCTAGGGCTAGAAGAAAAAAAACTGGCCTTAGTACAGTTTAGCTATGAACTAAGTACTGACTGTTCAAGTATGTACCTATTTACATAATAATGAAGAAAGTCAGTGGATGTAACTATAGAGACTATGAAAAGAAAAAACAACAGAGGTATAGAATAGAGAAATAAGAAATGAGGAATAAGTAAGGAGTGATAATGAGATGGGAATGAAGAGAAAGTGAATGAGCATAGCTCACACTTCAATAAATTAGTAGATAATATATCTGAGTATAGATATATAGAGAGAGACAAATTCTCTTATACTAACTTGGTCATAACTATTTTTTTAATACTTATTGAGAGAATCATATAAATCTAAGATGATAGTAAAGAAACAATTCACTAGATGATAAAATACAAATACATAATCTATAATAAAAGAGTGTATAGATGTAGAATAGCATTTGAGATTGATGCAAGGCTTATTTATTGTGGAAAATGGATAGTCTTGAATAGATTTGTAATAAAACCATACTTAATATATAACTTATTGAGTAAATTTTAGCTATTACTAGTAATACTTCTGGAATGGAGTTGGGATGGCATAGTAGTAATAGCCCTCTATGTTATAAATCAAAGACCTTAGGATTGGTCAATGAAAAGAACTTTGTATTGGGTTAACACAAGAGAACTCGATAGAGAGCTTGTACAAGATTGTCTACCTTATATACAAATACCTAATGGTCTGTACGAGCTATTTCTAGCCTACCCTAAATAACCATGTGTATGCCTTAAGATCAACATGTATTTCACATGTTGTATGACATCATTCTTTCAGAATCTTCTACATTCTTCCATCATGTCATGTGACTTGTGACTGTGTCATCTGATGTGACCTGCTGTGTGACAGTGTGATCTTGTCACTTTAACCCTAACCCTAGTTCTAAAAGAAAATAAATAAAAATAAAAATAAAAATAAGAGAAGAAAATAGAAAAATATTAAGTCCACTTCTTTTGTTCTTGACATTATCCCCCCTTCAAGGTTTCTCCTCCAGAGAAACTGACTTCCATTTTCACCAGTTCCTCTCTAACTTCCTCAGATATTCTTCCTCAAACTTTCTATCATCCCATCCATATTGTTGTAGCAACCACTCACCAAAACGGCACTTGTAGTTTGCTTACTTCAGCAAAGCTCTTAGTTGGCTATCTAGTAGTGGGGATTACAAGAGAACTCGACAAGGAGCCCTCACTGTAT
>Ga0157358_1001240_pt1 | contig 11116 bp, 10 predicted proteins | sample AttcapACBM2_FD_111484 | JGI IMG/M metagenome (GOLD analysis project Ga0157358, IMG submission 111484) | Fungus gardens microbial communities from leaf cutter ant in Botucatu, State of São Paulo, Brazil - Atta capiguara ACBM2 | ecosystem: Host-associated > Fungi > Mycelium > Unclassified ...
AATAAAGTTAATACTAATAGTCTGCTGCCTTATATTTGGTATAAAAAGCAAATGTAATTTTTCTAGAAGCAAATGTTAAATAGATTTAATCTATAGATAGAGGTCACAAGTGCTAGCATATTAACCAACATACCTAGACATTTAGAACTACTAGTAGCTCTATAATACTAGTTTTAAAGTCTTCCAATACCCAGTATATTTAGCAATCTTTGAATCATAGTAAAGAAAAGTAATATAATATCATAAGTCTGAGATGTTAGGAATATAGACTTTACCTTAAAAAAGAAGCAACCTATCTATCTTAAAACCATTTAGAAGACTATGTTGACTTGGAGAATAATTGAAGAAGTTCTCTTGCTAACTAGCTCTGTTATTCCAGTAGATGTTAGTCAGAAAGCTATGTTTTCTTCTTTGAATGCTAGTCCTTCTATTATATATACTGATAAAAACTCTAGCTTGATTAAGACTACATTTTTGTTATCACATAAGCTATCTCTATAGTCCAGTCTTTAAGATAGTATACTTGGTTTCCCCATAAAATTATCTAGGCAGTGTTATAGAAAAAAATTAAACCTTACTAAATATAACAACTATCATGCTTATCTATAGTTAAGTTTCTTGGCTGTCATGAAGTATTTTAGATTTCTATAAGTTGTTCAAATCTCTATAGAACTCAGTATATCTTCTAGAAAGTATTGTCTTTTTTCAAGAGCTTAGATGATTGCCAATATTTCCTTGTTATAAATTTTGTAGTTGTACTTAACAAAAGAAAGAGACTTGCTCACACTACTAGGTGCTACTTACCATCTACTTTTAATTGCTAGAAAAAGACTACTCTTATTGCATAGTCTAAGCTGTCTATTTATATGCAGAATAGTATGGCAGTATCTGAGAAAGTCAGAATAGGTGTAAAAGTAATAATAATCTTTAAGGTATCAAACACTACTTGTTAGTCTATAGTTTATATTCAAGTACTATTACTACTAGTAAGATTGAAAAGAGGTTGTGCAATAGAAATTGGTAAAACTAAGAAAAGCTTACAATTTGGTACAATTCCACAAAGTACTTTTATAGGGTCTATCTTAACTTAACCTTCTGAAATAACTAGACCTAGATATTCAATTCATTGTTTGTCAAATTCACACTTCTTAGGGTGTAGAAATAGTTTAATTTAGCTAAGATCTCTATTACTCTGTGAATAGCTCTATAATGTTTCTCCAATATTCAAGTAAAGATCAGGATATCATCTAGATATACAATTATAATCCATTCTGCTATAAGGCTATAAAATATATTATTTATCATAGTCTAGAATATAGTAAGGCTGTTTGTTATACCAAAGAATATTATTAAAAATTCGAAAAGTTTATATAAAACACTACTTTTTACTTGTTACTAGGCTTAATGCAAATATTGTTGAATCTTTAGTAAATATTTAGCTTAGTAGAGTAACAAACACCTTAGAGCTTAGTGACTAGTTCAGATATTAGAGAGAGCAGATACTTATTTATGATAGTTATTATATTCAGAGTCTTATAATTCTATACCAACTGAAGAGAGCTACTCTTTTTAAAGACTAGTGTTGCTATGAGAGACTTAAAAGATCAAATCTGTTCTGTGCAAAGATTTTCAGCAATAAATACATCTAGCTCTAATTATTCTATAAAAGACAAGAAGTATATCTTGGATGTTTGAACTTAGTACTACAGACTAGTTTAATAGCATGGTCTTGTTTGTAATATTTTAGAAAAGTATTAAAATCTTTCTTAGCAAATATTGATTTGAACTACTAAACAAGTAGAGAAATAATATTAAGATACTATCAAGAGGATATAAAGGATAAATAGTATTAGAACAGAACTTACTTCAAGCAGCTATTTACAATCAGTTGTATAGTGTTGTGGCAACCACTAGACCAGTGTCCAATAGTAGTACAAACAATAAATCTCACAGGAGGATATCTAGTGGGGAACATGAGTTATGTAATTCACAAGAGAACTCAACAAGGAACTATAACAGTATTCTACTGACTATTTATATATCTTATTTATGGTCCATGCTACGACTACACATCTGCTATATGTTCTCTCCTAATGTCCATGCCCTGTCCTCATGTCCATTAGTAATCTACCTCATGTCCCATTACTTATTTACCTTACATCTACCTCAAGGCTAGCATGCCATATGCATGTGCTCTGACATCATACCCTAAACCCTACTCTTTATCTCTGTCATCTATGTGTGCACTATATATATACTATAAGGAACTGTGTCCCTTGATGTCACTCCATCTCTAAACTCTTCTTGATCTTTCTAGACTCTAAGTCCTTCCAGACTGCTCTAGACCACTCTAGGCCCTATGATGTAATATCATGTGACTTCATAGTCATGTGCCTTCTCTCTCTCATTGTAGACTAATAATATAACTACTATCTATATCTTATCTTATCTGTCATCTGTCCTTATTAAAGTCTATTCATACTTTTATCTTATAATATATAACAAAGATCAGATCAAGTATAGAAACTTATTTGGAAATAAATATAATATCTGTGAGTTTTAGACAAAATACCAGATTGCAGATCAAACTTGGTAGCTTATCTATAAATAGACAATGTGATCTCAGATAACAATCTTAGTCTTAACTTATGTATTGTATCTACTATCTGTTACATAGTCATAATTTTGAATAGTCAGAAGAAGTGAGAAGTGAGTTCTTAGCTAAAGCTTAGTCAAGTTTTTAGTTGAATTCTAGTTAAGAAAGTAAAGGGATGAGTATTGGGAAATTCCTAGTTGATTTTCAGACTGAAGACTACAGAATATTTACTTAATCTTATAAACTGAGTCTATAGTCAAAACTATAGTTATAAAATAATAATATAGAAGATAAAATAAAAAGATATTATAGAAATAGTTTCTAAAATATAAAACAACCAGAAGTCTAGGTGACAAGTTACTAGAAGATGAAATATGAGAAACTAATTTATATGTGAATGAGTATAAATATAGAAGTATACCTAGATATAGTTAAAGTTCTAATATTACAAACTTCATTCAACTTATATTTCTACAATCAGTAGACTGATTCTTACAAACTAAGTTGCACTAGAATGCCTCAAATAAGAGCTATTCACATATATATGAGATGTACAAAAGTAATAACAAATATACTGATATATCAAACCAACAGTAACTATAAGTTCTATTAGCTATTATCTTAGAAACAACAAAACAGATTTCCATGATTAAAGTTGTCTTAGAAAGCACTCATCAAACTAAGCACTCATCAAACTGTCTCTAATGATATATCATACATTATATAGAAATCAGTATTCATAGAAATATAAGTACATTGTTATAGTGACATAATTAGTTATCTTTTAAAATTAGCCTGACATCTGCTATGATAAATGACAGCCCCACAAGATATAGGTTTTGATTATATGATTGAAATAGCTTGTGTACAGACCATTACTATTTTGTATAAATATTTTTATGTCTAAAGATTAAACTTCAGACTTAATAATATTAATTATCATTTGTTATTTATCTCTTATTATCATTGACATCTGTATTAATATTTATCATCATTGTCATCATTATTGAACTTCTAAATCACCTCTAAGCCTCTAAGAGTATACCCAAGGTTCAAATATCACAAATAAGCAAGTAGTTTATTTTGTAATATCTAACTAGAAGTCAGGAAGTAGAAGTCTTAGAAGTCTCAGAAATCAGTCTATAACAGATGACAGAGATGTTGTTTTTAACCTAGTTCTAGTAGATCTTAAGTTGTATAAAACTGAGAATAAATGTTAGAACAACTAGGTGAAATCTATAGAATTACACAAAGTTTGTAATCTTTAAAAAAACCTAAAAGAATAGAATAAGATTTTTCAAAAGTAATTACTATTCTAAATACCCTACTGTCTATTTCAATCTAGTAGAATACCCAAAAAGACAAGATATACTTAATGTTGATAGAAAGTAACTAGCAATAATCTTAAAGATCTTCTAGAGAGATAGTGTACAAGCATAAGGTCTTGTCAAGAACAAAAGAAGTAGACTTAACATTTTCCTATTTTCTTTGCTCATTTTTATTTTATTTTTGATTTATTTACTTTTATTCTATTTTTAGAACTATGGTTAGGGTTAGAGTAACAAGATCATGCTGTCATACAGCAGGTCACATCAGATGACATAGTCACAAGTCACATGACACATGGAAGAACATAAAAGGTTCTGAAAGAATGACATCATATAATGTGTGATATACATGTTCACCAATAGTTTTGTGATATCAATTTTGGTATCTTTCAACATCCTATCTTGAGTTATGGTAGAATGAAACAATACAATGGCAGAGATCTGAAACATTAGGAACATAAATATTATCTACTTTTAAATCTACTTCTGTATCTGTTAAGTGTTATATTTACAAATATACCTAATAAGTGTAAATTGCCCCTAACAATATTATTAGACTACATAGCTACTACTGCAAATCTAGTTTCCACTACTTAATCTGATTATAATCTAATACCATAGCATTTTTATATTATAACTCCAAATTCTTTTCTGGAATCTTGTATACTTAATATCTAAGTAAGCAATTTGTCTATATAGTTATAGTTATAACACTATACTATTCTAGATATTTAATGAGATTAACTCTAACCTACTTTTCTTTTAGAAGGATTCTGAAAAGTGTTTTGAAATCTCTCAAAATTATTTCAGCTAATAATAATTTCAATTAGGTTGATATACTGAAAGCAGAGAAATCTTTACTATCTCTAGAAACCACTATAATTCAATAACTCTTCTAATCAATAGACCTTCAATCCAAGACCCTTAGAAAAACTTGTAGCCAACTTAATCTCCACAACAAATACTATATTTCTTATAGCAAAAATCTAAATATTTAACACTTTCAGTAGTATAGACTCAGAAGAACTGAATAGTTTCCTATTTTAGTGCTGACTTCATTTTTGTACAAATATTATACAATTTACTATGGATATTATAAAAATAAATTTTATAATAACAAAAGCATGTTAGAATTGTAAATAATGAACTTAGGTTTTACTTTATTTTTCTTTACTTTTATTTTCTTTATTTTATTTTTGTTTTCATTTTACTTTATTTGGAACTTAGACAAAGCATGACAGAAGTATGACATCTGTCACAGGGTTGTTATATATCATGGTTATAGTCATATAAGCATATAACATAGAGAAGAATATAGAAAGTTCTAGAATAGATAACATTATACAGCATAGCAAAAATATATTGGCCTTATAAAAAGCACAGATATTTTAGGATAGGAGTTATAGTATGCACACAGACTACAGTCTGTAGTATATAAGATAAACTATTTTGTACTTAGAACTCTGTTGAGTTTTTTTATATTACTCAATATAAAAGTTATCTTTTGTCTTTATTTAAGAACTTAAGTCATAACATTAGAACTCAATATCCTTTCCTAAGATTGCTTAACACAGAGCTCTCTCTTGTTCTTTCTTACTCTCTCATCATTCTCAACTAAAGGCAATATTGTCTTTAGTCAAGAAAAGTTGCCAGACTCTAGATATGAGGGATATACTAGTTAGATAGGGAAAGCTTGACTGTTTATATTGCATTAAAGCCCACTAGTGCTTTGTAGATGTATCACCTTGTGTGAACATGTTTGATACTTTTTTCACTTATCAGCTCTGTGTTGTTGGTCCTCTTGTAACTAGTATATACAGAAGAATAGCAAATTTCTTAAGACTTTACCTAGAGTAGAACAGTCTTTTTAGATGAAAATTGTTTACATTTTCTTTAAGACAGTAGTCAGTAGTTGAAGTAGTCAGTAGAAAAGTGTAAGATGGTACAAGAAGAGAGCATACTAGTACTTATCAAGATTATTTCAAGTTTGGAATATGAGTCTGAGAGTAAAGCCAGCACTGACTTCTCTTCATTGCCAATTTATACATTTATACTACTAATATCACCACCACTTTCTCCTTTACCAATTGATTTCTCTCTCTCTTACAATAACAACAACAGCAATATTATAAGTCAACACAACATTAATCAGTTATTAGAGCAGATAGCAACATTACAAGCAATCATAGTGGGAAGAGGGAAAACAGCAGCTAAGGGATCTAACACTGGCCCCAACATAGAGATGGCTAAGCTACCAGTATCCAGAAAGAAAACAAGTAGAGTAGCAGAATTCATTACAGCATACAAGTTATTTTTAAGAATAAAGATAAGGGAAGCAGTAGTGGAGAAACAAATTCAGTAGGTATTGTCATATGTATAGAGGAGGTCAGCAGATGTGTAGAAAGAGAACTTATTAAAAGATTTAGAATTAGACAAATTTTTGTTAGAATTAGAAAAGAAATTTGGTAAAGAAAATGAAGAGTCAGTTAAGATGGCCAAACTTAGAAAGGTAGAATAAGGAGAAAAGACAATGGAAAAGTTTGTTCAAGAGTTTAGAAGAGCAGCAAGAGAAAGTAATTATGAAGAAAGAGTATTAGTGGAGAAATTTAAGAAGAGAATGAATGGAATAATCAGAAGAAAGTTGATAGAGGTGGAAAGACCTCTAACTAGTATTAAGCAGTAGTATGAATATGCCACCAATTTAGACAGACATCAGCAAAAGAGTTGAAGAAAAGAAGAAAGGTTGAAAAGCAAGAGAGAAAGTGGGAATCAGGAAAATAAGCAGGGAGAAATAAGAAATAGTCAGGGGAGATTTAGGCTATAGTCATCTCTGCCCCAGATTTAGCCTAAAAAACAAGAGGTACAGCAGATGCCAGCAAGATTTACTCTAATGGAAGGGTAAAAAAAATGAATATAGTGGTAGTTAGAAATCCCCTGCAGAGATAAGGAGGAAGAGAAGAAGGAATAAGAAAAAATCCATATATAATGGATGTGAATAGAGAGAGGAATTGTTATAGTTGTGGAGAATTTGGCCATCTTGCAAGGAATTGTAGAAATTATGGTATAATAGGCCAAGGAAGAAGAATTGAGTATAGAGACAATTTGAACACTATGAACAATTTGAAAGAAGAGAAAAGTCTAGTAGTCCTTAACTAGACTCTTATAATAAGTTCCATGTACTAGCTAATTATGTAATACAAGCTGGTATTTGGAATCAAGAAAAACCTAAGAAAAACAGAAAAACTATTTTAAGAGAAGAAAAAGCAAAAAAGAAAGAAAGAGAAAGAAAAGAATCAGAAGACATGAGAAAAACAGTAGAAGGAGAATTGTTGAGAGAAGTAATAGTAAAGATTGGTTTAGAAAGGATAGATATACAGAAGAGATTATAGTGGAAACATTATTGGATAGTGGGGCAACAGGTTTAATGATAAGCTCTGAATTTGCAAGAAAGCAGGAGTTCAAGTTGAAGAAAATTGAAACACTTATTTATGTGAGAAATATAGATAGAACATTCAATAAAAAGAGACTAATGTAACATACTGTAGAGGTTAATATTTATCAGAGACATAGAGAGAGGACAGAGATAGATGTGATCAGAGATCTTAGAAATGTTATAGCTTGTTCATTACAATTCTGAGATTGATTGGAAAACTGTAGAGGTAAAAATGACAAGATGCCTAGATAAATGTGGGAAGCAGTAGAGACCAAAACAAGAAAAACTAAGGTGGTGAAAATAAAAAAGATGGCAGAAGAATGAGAGATTCAAGATGATGATGAAGAGATAGTAAGATTGGAAGAAGAGGTAAAGAAGTTAGTACTGGAACAATTCCATAGGTGGATCAAGGTTTTTGGAAAGAAGATAGGCAAGAAAATGCTAATAAGAAAGATGTGAGACCATACAATAGAATTAAAGGAGAAGTTTGTACTAAGGAGAGGGAAGAAGTGAGGGAGTTTATTCAGGAGCAAATAAGAAAGGAATATATTTGTTTATCAAAGTCATCACAAATGGCATTAGTATTCTTTGTAAGAAAGAAGGATAGGAAAAAGAGAATGGTATAAGACTATTGATATCTTAATGAGTGGACAGTGAGAAACAACTATCTGTTAGCATTTATTTCAGATATTATTGAGAATATTGAGACCAAGAAGGTGTTTACAAAGTTGGATTTAAGATGGAAATACAATAATATAAGGATTAAAGAAGAAGATGAGTGGAAGGTGGCTTTTACAATATTAAAAGAGTTGTTTAAACCAACAGTCATATTTTTTGGGTTAACAAATTCTCTGGCCATATTGTAGACCACAATGAATGATAATATGGGAAGGTAAGAAGTTTTATTGGCAATATGATAGTAGAAATAGAGAGTGAGAAATGCCATGATGAACTGGTAGAGGAAATATTGAAAAGGATAGAAGAAACCAATTTGTATATGAAGCCAGAAAAGTGTAAGTGGAAGGTTAGAGAAATGAACTTTTTGTAAGTAGTAATAGGACCAGACAGAATAAAGATAGAGAAAGGAAAAGTGAAAGCAATATTAGATTGGCCAGTATTTAAGTCAGTTAAAAACATACAAAAATTCTTAAGTTTGGCAAATTATTATAAGATATTTGTGAAGAATTTTGCAAAGATAGCAAGGCCATTGCACAAGTTTACAAGGAAGGGAAAAAGGTGGGAATGAGAAATAAGACAGAAAATTTGTTTAAGACATTGAAGAAAAGGTTCATCACAGAACTAATTCTAGTAGCTTCAAAGGATGAGGATGGAGGTAGATGTATCATATTATGTGACAGAAGGAGTTTTGTCAATGGAATATGCAATGGAAGATAAAAACCAGTGGCTTACCTTTCCAAATCATTGAATGAAACAGAAAGAAATTATGAAATTCATGATAAAGAAATATTAGCAGTGATTAAGGGATTGGAAACTTGGAGACACTTATTAGAAGATATTAAGTTCAAGTTTGAGATCTGAACAGACTATAAAAATCTGGAATACTTCATGAAGATATAGATATTGAATTAAAGACAGGCCATATACTTGTCTAGATTCAATTTCACTTTGAAATATATACTAGCAGTTAGGATAGGAAAAGTAGATAGGTTAAGTAGAAGGCCAGATCTGAAATTGGAGGTTGAGAATGATAATGAAAATTAGAAGTTAATAAAGGAAGAGTGGATTAAAGGAATGATGGAAGTGATAGTAGAAGGACTAGAGATAGTATTAGTTGAGAAAATAAAGAGAACAAAAGAGAAAAACAAAAAAATAGTAAAAGTAGTAAAAAAAATGAAGAAAGCAGAAGTAAAAGTGTTAAGAGGTGATGAGTAGAAAATTGAAGAAGATTTAGTATTAAAAGAAGGAAAAGTGTATATACTGAAGGATGATGAGTTGAGTTATTTGATTATACTATAACATACTAGTAGCTGAACATGAAGGAAGATAAAAGACAACAGAGTTAGTGACAAGAAATTACTGTTGATTAGAAGTAATAAGAGATGTTAGAAGATATATTGATGGATGTAACTTATATCAGAAGATGAAAAATAAAATAGAAACACTAGTAGGAAAGTTGGGGCCAAATAAAGTACCAGAGAAGACATAAACATACTTAACAGTAGACTTTATCACAAAGTTACCACTAGTGGCAGAAAAAAATATGATTTTGATAGTATACAACCAGTTGCCAAAAATAGTACATTTTGTGGCAACATAGAAGAAATATCAATAGAAGGATTAGTAAGACTGTTTAGAGATAATGTATGGAAGTTATATAGTCTGCTAGAAAGTATAATCAGTGATAGAGGATTCCAGTTTGCAGCAGAATTGACAAAAGAGTTGAACAGGATGTTAAGAATAAAAATAAAGTTATCAACAGCATTCCACTCACAAACAGATGTGCAAATAGAACAGATGAACCAGGAATTGAAACAGTATTTGAGATTTTTCACAAAGTATAAACAGAGGGATTGGCCAAAGTGGTTAGCAACAGCAGAGTTTGCAGTAAACAACAAGGTTTATTTAGCAACAAAGATATTACCTTTCATGGCAAACTATGGAAGAGAATTAAGAATAGGAGTGGATATTAGAAAAAAAGAAAAAGTGAAGAAAGAGATGAAGAAACAAGCAGATAAAGAATGAAGAGAAGTAAAGAAATAAAAGAAAGAGAATAAGGTAATGTTAAGTATGAAGAATTTGGTATTTAGGAAGAGACTAGCAAGAAAGTTGACAAAAAGATATATAGGACCATATATAGTAAAAGAAGTAGTATTAAAGAATATAGTGGAATTGAAACTGTCAGCCTCTATAAAGATTCATCTAGTGGTAAATGCTAGTAGAGTTATAAGATATAGAAAACTAGTAAAGAAGCAGAAGGTAGAAGAATCAAAATCAGTAGAAGTTAATAGAGTAGAAGAATGGGAAGTTTAACTTCATTATAATTTTGAATAAAGTTAACCAACATGATATCGGTTGATTGTTTAAGACCTGTTAAATTTTAGGCACCAGTATCTAACTATTACCTTGTTCAAATTTTTCTATGATAATTAATTTACCATATTTAAATGGGTCCATAGTAATAGGTAATCTATATTTTCTATTCTCACCAGGTTGAATTTAAAGTTACCCACTTTTATGTTCTTGGCAGTTTCTTAAAATCATTTCAGGCTGATTCCATCAATTATGGTTCTTTGTTTTTGGGATCCTAGGGTCATATTATTGGGTAATTAGTTCTATTTCTATTAATACTTTTTTCAATTTTTCTATTTTATATAAAGTTTCAGATTCTATATATCTAATAAATTTTGGTAAAAAAATAGATTGAGAAAGAATGGCTTTTTATAATTAAAATTTTGTATTCTTTCGATTGAACTTTAATAGTCTAATAAAAAAAATTAGCTGCCCATGAATATTAGATGAAAACTGAAATAAATTAAAATTCCAATAGCTAACCTTGGAATCACCTAACCCAGAAATATCTCTCTGGCACTAAGTGAGCAAGATTGTGAGATCAACCAAAACCTTTACAAAGCTCCCAGTGGGCAGTGATAGAAATGTTAGCATAAATAGAATCATTCATTTCTGTACTATTAATATCTAAAGTATTTTTAAAAAAGCATTCTTCTTAGCATTATCTATTATAGTATTTTTTTATCCTAATGTTTTAGGTCATCTGTGGCCTATGATAATATTTTTAAT